>JAEAME010000087.1_pt1 | contig 131988 bp, 121 predicted proteins | sample 8958731 | NCBI WGS metagenome assembly JAEAME01 (sample SAMN16933194, study PRJNA681113) | bioreactor sludge metagenome | isolation source: anerobic bioreactor sludge (Control) | place: India:Bengaluru | collected 2018-10-24
ACAGGTGCTGCATGGCTGTCGTCAGCTCGTGTCGTGAGATGTTGGGTTAAGTCCTCTAACGAGCGCAACCCCTGTGATATGTTAAAATATTCATATCAGACTGCCCCCGATAAGGTGGGAGGAAGGAAGGGATGACGTCAAGTCAGCATGGTCCTCTGACGCCCTGGGCTACACACGTGCTACAATGGGAAGGACAACGGGTTTTGCGAAGCCGCAAGGTGAAGCTAATCCTTCAAACCTTCCCCCAGTTCGGATTGAAGGCTGCAACTCGCCTTCATGAAGTCGGAATCGCTAGTAACCGCACATCAGCCACGGTGCGGTGAATACGTTCTCGGGCTTTGTACACACCGCCCGTCACGCCAAGAGAGTCGGTAATACCCAAAGCTCCTCTTCTTGAGGAATAAAGGTAGGATCGATGATAGGGGCGAAGTCGTAACAAGGCATCGGTAGCGGAAGCTGTCGATGGATCACCTCCTTTCTAGGGAGTAATCCAGAGGCTAGAGCTTTATTGCTCTACCAAAGTCATCCGGTGTGATGGCTGCCTCAGAATACGGTCGATGTCCGATCATACGATCGGACTCAAAAAAACCTTTCTTATCACCTTAAGGATGCTAACAGCTACAAGGCCGCTATTAAGCGGTTTTTTGTATTGACAATTTACTAAACAAAGCACTAGTCATGCCAGAAAATGTATCTAGCCAGTTTATCCAGCCAGGTAATAATTAAGTATCAATGGTAATTAATGAATCTATTTGATTTACCTCTTAGGCTCAATGACAAGAACGCGGATGATGACGCAATGGATGAATAAATGGATGATGAAGTCAAGGACGATGAGGAAGAAGAAGAGACTAAGTAAATTACTCTAAGTCTAACTAAAATAAAAACTCCCAGTCATCGCTGGTGGTTTTATTTTTGCGACCGAAAAGTTTATATTCTCGTTTATTGGACTCTGTCGGGAATACGAAACTTGAGCTCACGACCTCATACTCCTCCCGCTATACGGCTGGATAAACTCCCTGGATGCTGATTTCTTTGTTATATTTTATATCAATTTTCCAGGCTGTCGGGCTGGCGAGACTTGAACTCGCGACCTCCTGCTCCCAAAGCAGGCGCGCTAGCCAACTGCGCCACAGCCCGACGGCTTGGAAAATTCGCTAATCAATTACTAAGAGTGAAGCAAAAATAACTTGCTTGCGCGAAAACCGCAGAACGCTTGGGCCCGTGGATGCCGAAAGCCAGAATCAAACCCCATATTATTTTCATTTTGTTCAAATATGCGGGGCAAGCCGGCCTAATTATAATATAGGATTTAGCCCTCATCAGTATATTATATATTTCCCGCTTATGCCGAGGGCCGGAATCGAACCGGCGACACAAGGATTTTCAGTCCTCTGCTCTACCGACTGAGCTACCTCGGCATCATGCCCCGACATAAACGGGAAATATATTTATAAAAGAAATGTCTTTTTTTGGAGTTCATTCACTGTTGGTGGGTACGGGAGGACTCGAACCTCCGACCTCGTCATTATCAGTGACGCGCTCTAACCGGCTGAGCTACGTACCCTCGCCTTAATAACTAGACTTTCAATACTTTATCAGAATTATGGGCTTTTGACAAGATCACATTAACATTAATTTTTGTTTTTTGATATAATAAAGTTATTAATAAAAATAACGACAATTATTATGTCTGGTCAAGAATTATCACATCAACCCTACAAAAAAAGAGTCTTTTTTACGTTACTTTTTACTTTTCTAGTCATTTTGATAATAATTAATGTTACGCTTTATCTGGCTTTGACTTATTATGAATTCAAGGACACTCAAAAAACTCTTAAAGAAATCGCCACAAAGATAAGCCAAGAAATATCCAAAGAAAATCACGAAAAATTGATGAACCGATCGCAACAAGGTTCAACTGAATATCAAGACATAGAATCTTATTTCAAATCCGTTATGGCGGGTAATTCCAAAATTAACGATATATACACCATGCGGACAACCAGTAACCCTGATGAATTAATGTTTGTGGTTAGTGGACGCGATACTGCGGATTATAACAACAACGGAGAAATTGAAGAAGATGAGGAAAAAGCTTATTTAGGTGAATATTATGATACTACGGGTTCTCCGGACATGAGGCTGGGGTTAACCGAGCCGAGTGTTGACCAGGAAATCACCTACGACAAGTGGGGAGCCTGGATTTCAGGCTATGCTCCGCTTATCAATGATAGCGGCAAATCTATTGGCCTAGTCGGTGTCGACTTTGAGGCTACAGTCATCCAACAACAGAGAAAGAATACTTTCAACACGCTACTAATACTTGATGCCGTGTTTTTACCAATAACGATATTAGTATCATATTATTTGGGGCTTAAATTGACTCGTCCTTTTAAAACATTGGCCGTTGGCCTGGAGCAAATCGCCAAAGGCAATTTAAAATACCGGCTACCATTTAAATCACGCGGCGATGATAGAATATTTGAAGATTTATTTAATAAAATAAGGGCCAACGCTGCTGATGCCAAAAAAAGTTATTCGGATCCAGAAGGTATAAAAAAAGATTCGGAGGACAATCAAAAATTTCTTTAATGAATTTTTACGCACAAGTAAAACATATTACTAAACAAATACCCAGGGGTAAAGTTGCCAGCTATGGTCAAATAGCCGCCATGATCAGCACGCCTCGGGCGGCTCGGGTCGTCGGCTGGGCGCTGCACGTACTCGACACCGAATCAGACATTCCCTGGCACAGAGTAATTAATAGCCAAGGTTTTATCTCAACTACCTGTACCGTCCATACAGCTGATATCCAGAGACAGCTTCTCCAAAAAGAAGGGGTAGTGTGCATCAAAAGTGAAGGCCTTTGGCAAATAGATATGAAAAAATTCCAATGGCATCCATAAAATACAAATGGATGTGGTATACCGCAGCAACTTTTATCTTTTTCTTTATTCTAACATCCGGGCTGGGTTTTTATTTAACCATTCGCCCGACAAAATATCTTTCAGATTACACGCCCCGAGAATACGGTTTGGACTATGAAAAAATTACTTTCAAAACAACGGATGGCCTGAATTTACACGGCTGGTTTATTCCGAGCGAAAAAACCGATGCTAAAACGATGATTTTGCTGCATGGTTACCCGGCAGATAAGGGGAATGTCCTGCCCGGCATGATTTTTTTGCACAAAACATATAATCTTTTTCTTTTTGATTTTCGCTATCATGGCGAGAGTGATGGAAATTATACAACCGTCGGAGGCAAAGAAATCAGGGACTTAAAAGCGGCTATACTTTATTTAAAAACCCGCAATATAAACGAAGTGGGCATCTGGGGTTTTTCTATGGGCGGGGCAGTAGCCTTAATGGCTGCGCCGGACATCCCCGAAATAAAAGTAATTATTTCCGATTCCAGCTATTCGCAACTAAGCAAAATGGCTGATAATTTGTACCGGCTACCAGTGCTTAAAACACCGCTGGGTTGGCTGACGCTTTTTTGGGCAAAACTATTTCTCGGATTAAATCCGGACAATGTTTCACCGGCAGATGCCGCCGCCCGACTTGGTTTGCCGATTTTAATAATTCATTCAAAAAACGACGAGATAATTACTTTTGACCAAGCCGAAGAAATACAGTCTGCTTTAAAAAATAACCAGCAAGCTGAATTTTGGTTTTCAAATAATTATCTTCATGGTCAGTCTGACTATGAGTATCAAAAAAATATTGCTGATTTCTTAAATAAATATTATTAAATATTGATCGGCCGGTATCGCTTCATGGTCAGTGCGTTAGTAACCACGCTGACTGATGAAAAGGCCATGGCGGCCGCCGCCAAGGCTGGATTCAAAAGCCACCCAGTGAAAGAATATAAAATACCAGCGGCGACTGGAATACCAACAATGTTATAAAAAAAAGCAAAAAAAAGATTTTGCTTTATTTTTTTTAGCGTATACCTGCTTAAATCAATGGCCGTGATTACATCTCGCAGGTCGTCTTTTATTAAGACTATATCGCCGGTTTCCATGGCCACGTCCGTACCGGAGCCTAAAGCTATTCCTAAATCAGCTTGGGCTAACGCGGGTGCGTCATTTATTCCGTCGCCAATCATGGCCACAATGTTTCCTTCGCTTTGAAGCTTTTTAATCTCCTCTGATTTTTCTTGCGGCATAACTTCGGCTAAAACCACATCAATGCCGACTTGCCGAGCAATCGCTCGACCAACCCGATAATTATCTCCGGTAATAATAGCGACTTTTTTGCCCATTTTATGTAACGCCGTAACTGCTTTCCGAGAAAATTTCTTCAGAGTATCGGCGACAGCGATAATTGCGATAATATGTTTTTCTTCAGCCAATGCCATTACCGTTTTTCCTTGATTTTCAAGAAAAACTATTTGTTCTTCAACTGATTTCGTGTCAATTTGGTTTTCAGCCATTAGCTTTTTTGTACCAAGAAGTATTTTTTTGCCTTTTAGTTCAGCTGACACGCCGCAGCCGGGAATGGCCTGAAAATTTTCCACTTCTAAAATATCTATTTGATCTTTTTTCGCTTTGTCAATAATCGCTTGAGCTAAAGGATGTTCTGAATTTTTTTCTACCGAGGAGGCAATCTGCAATATTAAGTTTTTGTTAACGTCTTTTTTTATTCCTATCACGTCGGTAACGCTCGGCTTGCCTTTAGTTAATGTTCCCGTTTTATCAAAAATGACTATATCTAAATCACGGGCGACTTCCAACGCTTTGCCGCTTTTGATCAAAACTCCGCTTTTGGCTGCTAGTCCGGTCCCCATCATTACTGCAGTTGGCGTGGCCAAGCCCAAAGCGCAAGGGCAAGCAATGATAAGAACGGCCACAAAAACTGTTAAAGAAAAAGCAAGTGGTTGACCTAACAAAAACCAAATGGCAAAAGACAGAACAGCAATGCCAATCACAGACGGAACAAAATAAAAAGAAGCTTTATCAGCTATAAGCTGAATTGGCGCCTTGGAACCCATTGCTTTCTCAACGATTTTGACAATTTGGGCCAACATCGTATCCTTGCCAACCCGAGTCGCCCTGAATTTCAAAACACCGGTTTTGTTAATAGTGGCGCCAATTACCATATCATCTTTTCTCTTTTCCACCGGAATTCCTTCGCCAGTAACGGCCTTTTCATCGACCCCGGAATAACCTCCAACAACAATTCCGTCTACTGGTATTTTCTCACCGGGTTTTACCAGAATAACATCACCGGTTTTTACTTGGGTGATGTGGACTTTCACCGCCTGTTTGCCTTTTATTACCGTTGCTTCCCTGGGCTGGAGGCCAATCAATTTTTTAATAGCTTCGCCGGTTTTTCCCTTAGTCATCGATTCAAGATATTTGCCCAATGAAATAAAGACCAGAATCAAGGCGGCGCTTTCGTAATAGAGATGGGCCTCCGCTTTTATGCCCAAACTTATTAAAATAGACACGGTTAAACTATAAAAATAGGCAACGGCTGTACCGATGAAAATCAGGGAATCCATATTCGGCGCCCAGCGCAACATTTTTTTAAAACCTGAAATCCAGATGTTTATACAAAAAATAATAACGGCCGTTGTCAGAATAAATTGAATAACAATTCCGTATTTTTGAAAAACCTCCGGGATCGGCAAACCGATCATTTCACCCATTACCATATAAATTATCGGCAGGCTGAAAATCAGGGTGAGTATAAAACGTCTTTTTAGTTTTTTAAAGCTTCCGTCGGTTACCATACCCTGTCTCGTTGTCTCTTTTTCTTGGCGCCTGATTATTGTTTCTGCGCTTCCCTCAGTTGCGGCAAGAGAAGATTCAAAATTTTCCTCAATCGCATCGTAGCCCAGGTTTTTTATTATCTTCCGGATTTCAGCAATACTTATTTCAGCTTTGTTAAATTCCAAATATAATTTTTCCGACGCAAAATTAACGCTGGCGGATTTAATACCGGCTTTTTTTTCTAGAGCGCCTTCAATATTTACCGCGCATGAGGCACAGTGCATGCCCTGTATTTTGAAATTTATTGTATTAATCATTCTCTGACATTATTTATTACCGCAGCCGCCGCCGCAGATACCGCTACAACTAGCACGTCCGCAACCGCAGCTGACAACATCAGGGTTGCCGTTCGCCTACCGATCGATTGTATCAAACGAAACAGTCGGTAGATTACCAGGTGCGGTTTCTGTGTCAATTACATCGATCGTTCCCCAAACCATGCCCATCCAGCAGCTAAATTTGTATCTTCCAGCTTTGGCCGGAATAAACTCTTTGACGCTTATTTTACCAGGCGTCAGAGCAATTTCACCGGTAAATAAACTTTTGGCAATAATCGCGTTGGTGCAACCGCTAGCGCCGACATTTTCTATTTCCCAACGAACGGGCACGTTGCTTCTGACGATAAAATAATTTGGTTCGTACCCGCTGGCATTGGCTTTCATTCTTATGACCTGCTTACCATTTACTACTGGCGCCAATCCATCTATCGATTCAGAATCGCTTGATGCGGCAATCGATTGTTGCGTCGGCGTTATAATATCACTTAAACTCGGCCAGCCCAGTACGTTTAATTGGCTGTTGATATTGTAGATCGCAAAAAACAGCACGATCAGGCCAGCGACCCTCAGAAACAACTTTGAAACGCGCGGCTTTTCAAGAAATTTTGCGCTGGTGATGCCAATTGTTAACAAAGTCGGCAAAGTGCCAAGAGCGAAAAAAAACATAATCAAGCCGCCCTGAATAAAACTGCCGGACAACAAAGCCATGCTTTGCGCAGTGATGGTAAATCCACACGGCAGGAAAAAGGTCAATGCACCGACCGTAAAGGGCATGGCACGGCTTTTCAATCTAGAACGGTTGGCAACATAACGCGAAATAAATTTCGGCCAAGCAATACGAAGTTTCTGCAATGAACTAACGCCATACATCTGTAACCCAAGAATAATCATTATCAAAGATATGCTGATAACTAATATGGAGGTCAGGCTGATCGATAGACGGAAAGCGCTGCCTAAAGCGCCCAGCAACATTCCAAGTATGGTGTATGAAATGAGCCGGCCGGCATTGAAATAAATGTGAGGCTGTAATGACCCTCCCGATTGGTTATTTTCAGACCACTGTTTGGCCATAGAAAGCACAATCCCGCCGACTAAAGCTGCACAGGTGGATAATCCCGCTATCACGCCAAGAAGCATAAATACAGGCAGTGAAGAGGTTGAATCAACCGACACTAATCCGGTCAAGCCAAGCTTATTAAAGGCAATAAACAAACTGATAATTATCAATGGAATAACCAGCCCGGTCCAATATCTGTTTTTCCCAATCGGTTTTTCTTCTTCAGTTGCGGTTTTTGAAAAAACATAGCCATCATTCTTGAATAACGAGTTTAAAAAATCGATATCGGGTTGTTTATGCGTATAAATTATCTCCAGAGTTTTGCCGGAAACCGAGGCGTTAACTGATTTGATGTTTTTTTCAGTTGCTAATTTTTTCTCAATCAATAGCTCGCAGGATGAACAATGCATTCCTTGAACATGGTAGATTTGTTTTTTTACTTTATTTTTCATATCTTTACCGTGATTACTTGAAGCAAAACATGGTTGGCAAATACTAATCAGCAGATTGACTAAATTTGCCCTGTTTATTATTCATTGGCACGTTTTGATATTTTATTCGTTTTACGCGCCATCGGGTTAATTCAGTTAAGCGGAAAATTTTTGTAAAACGGTTAAAAAAAATCATCTATTTCTTCAATATCCATCTGATCAATTATCACCTGATTATTTGCAACTCTCAGATTGGGGTTTATCGGAATTGGATTACAGCCTCCTTTTTCCGTGGCAACCTTTTCAAGGGGATATTTATTGCCGCAGGTATTGCAAACCATGTAGTTACCTTCCTGATGAAATCCGGTTCTGGTATCAAAGCAGATTTGACAAGCGTTGGCAGCCGCCCGATAAGTTCCAGATTTATCTTTTACAACAAAGAAATAGACTGTCTTGCCGGTAGAAATAACCGTATTATAAAATCGAGCCAAGCCATCATCAAATATACTGCTGTCTAATATAACCTGGGCGTTTTGGATAGCCACAAAACTGCCAGTTTCTCCTTTATATAAATCTGTATTTTGTGTAATGGCAGTGCTTATACCATTGACTGCTTGATCGTCTTTTATCTTATTACAGCCGCCGCCGATTAGAACAACGGTTAAGCTAATTACTATTAAGATTAAAAAGTAACTTTTTTTATTCATTTTTATTTATTTACTAATTTTGTGACTATTAAGATTTCCTTAATCTTTTGCTGTTTAATTCTGTTATTTTTTGAAGACATGGCACTAATAAAACAACTGTTGAGATGACCCTCCATTAAAGACTGATGGGCTGATTTCAGCAAGCCGATGGCAGCCATGTTTTGCTGCATTACATCAATGCAATAATAGTCATTCTCGACCATTTTAATGATTTTCAGCATCAGGCTGTGGGTTTTTTTAAAATTAATTAGGGCTTTTTGCTTTTGGCTAGTCATAGCATTATTTGAAAAATTATTAGTTATCCACTGCATCTATATACCCCCACCATAGGTATAGGTATATTATAAAGCAACTCTTATCCCCCGTCAATTTCATTGTTAAGTTCTTGTGATTTCATCAACACTAAGCTATTATTTAATAGATATGGATACGCAAAAATTTACAGTAATATCATTCATAATCATATTGACTGTCGGCGCTGTCGCCGCCCTGCTGATTTATATGTCTTTAAAAGATTTGACCGCTATTGATGATTCTACAATTTATATTACCCAGCCGCGAAAGGAGATAAAAGGATTAATTAAACCGCCGGACAACGAATCAGACGGTCTTAGTCTTATGTTTGTGGGTGATATAATGCTGGGCCGTTATGTTGAAACGCTGATGAATAAAAACGGCCAGCACTACCCATTTGATAAACTAAACGGTTTGCTAAACGAAGCTGATTTGACTATCGGTAATCTTGAGGGACCAATTAACTCAAATCATTTACAAACGCCCGACTACTCATTAAGTTTTTCATTTTCGCCGGATATAGCTGAACTGTTAGCCAATCAAGGCATAGATATAGTATCTCTGGCCAATAATCACGGTTTGGACCGCGGCGAATCAGGCTATAATGATACAGTTCATTATTTAAGCTATGCTGGTCTGGATTTTTTTGGGCACAGTACCGATTTAGATAAGTCTGTCTTAAAAACACAAATTAATAGCCAAAAGATTAATTTTATCGGGCTAAATGCAGTTTGGGCCGGTTTCAACGATTCATCAGCCGCCGATTTAATCTCGCGATATAATGATTCAGATTCTATTACCGTCGTTTTCGTTCATTGGGGCAGCGAGTATCAACTAACCTCAAATCAAAAACAGCGGACGCAGGCGCATCTCTTCATAGAAGCTGGAGCCGATTTGATAATTGGTCATCATCCCCACGTGGTTCAAGAAGTCGAATTATACAAAGATAAGCTGATTTTTTACTCATTGGGAAACTTTATATTTGATCAATACTTTTCCGAAGACACTCAAAGAGGACTGGCCGTAAATATTAGAATTAGGGACAATCAGATAGACCATGAACTTATCCCCATTATCAGCACTAAAAGTCAACCTCAGCTAATGCCGCAAACAGAGTCCGATATTTGGTTTTCAGAATTGGCCGAGAAGAGCACTGCCGTAATAAAATAACCCGCGAAGACCTCGTGGGTTATTAGCTATAAGCCCAATGTGGCAACAAACCAACAAGCAAAAAGCTGATGATTAAACAGGCTACGTAGATTGAGGCCCAGGCAATCTGAGACCTTTTCGACATTGCTAGACGGCTTCGACTGCCTTTTGTATCATCATGGGTAGCCCGAAAATGTAGACCCCAGAAAAACAGGACAAAGAACAAGGTGAAGTCAGGCAGGGTACGCATGAAATATCTGGCTCTCAGGCCGATCATCAGACCGATGGCGAAGGTTACAAATAGAGAAATCCAGCGGACGAATCGTTCATCGTTCTTCTCTGGAACGCTGTTGAAAAGCACTCGCATGAAATGTCCGCCGTCCAGTTTCCACCAGGGCAAAAGATTGAACATTATAAACAGTCCGTTCAAATTGGCGATCCTACTCAAGCGTTCTGCGGTTATCAGACCGCCCCACTGGAAAAACCAGCTGATTAAAACCAGTGCTAAGTGAGCAATGACGCCGGCCATATAGATAGCCGCCTGGTTTGACCAAGGCAGATTCTTCATTACGTGTTGATACCTCTTATCAGCCATAGCTCCGCCCACAACCAGGTAAAAAACCAGGTGCGTCTTAATCCCGTTATACTCCATGACTACCCAGTGGCCCATCTCATGAATGATAATCGAACCCAAGACAATACTGGCCAGAAAGACTGGCTGGTTGCTATTGAAAAAAACAGCCAGCTGATAATAAACATACCAACTTAGGGCGGCTAAAAAAGCCGCTCTAAGGAAGCTCATTGCGCGGCTCATCTTTACCCCCCCCCTTAATTATGGGTTGCCAAAGAACAGACTGCCAATTTAATCATACGATTGCCGTATTGTCAACACTTTAGTTATAATAAAGATATAATAATTAATCACAATTAAAAAGCAATGGTTCTAACCGAATCAACATCATTACCTCTTGGCTGGCCGGCTGAGGATTTTGAGCTGCCGGATACTGAGGGCAAAAAACGCACTTTGTCAGAATTTATAAACAAAAAAGGATTGCTGATCACCTTTACCTGTAACCACTGCCCTTATGCTCAAGCCGCCTGGTCTGCGCTTATCGCAATATATAAAAAGTACAGCGACTCAATAGACTGTCTGGCGATTAATCCCAACGATGCCGACAATTTTCCGGAGGATTCCTACCTGAATATGCAAAATAAAGCAAAAGAACTGAATCTTCCTTTTCCCTATCTACGGGACGAAACTCAGGAAATAGCTATGGCTTACCAGGCACAATGCACGCCTGATTTATACCTGTTTAAAATTGACGATCGCAAACCAAATTTGTTCTATCACGGAAGGATCAATGATAACTGGAAAGATTCCGAAAATGTTAAAGAAAAAAATTTAGAATCTGCCATCAATAATCTGCTTAATAACGAGCCGCCGCCCGAAAATCAACCGCCGTCAATGGGTTGCTCAATTAAATGGTTGGAAATTTGATAAAATAATGCTGGGATTAAATCCCGCCATTTTTTATTACTCTTTTTTATCTTCCTTCGGCAATACGTCTACGCCGCAACCGATCGCCTATTGATTTCCATGCTGAAAATAGAACCGGAATTGCCACTAATGTGCCGATCGTCGAAAATACCAGACCGGCAATAATACTTATCCCCAAACCAGCCCAAAACGGATCCAGTATAGTCAGGGGAAGAATACCGCCGATGGTTGTAATGGATGTTGAAAAGATCGGCTTAAAGCGTGTATGTCCGGTCCGAACCAAGCGTTCAGCAACCGTTTCATCAGGATAATCCTTGCAGTAACGATTATAAGTAGAAATTAATACAATCGCATCATTAACAACAATCCCGACTAAAGCGATTATTCCCAGTCCAGAAATCATATTCAGTGAGCTTTTTACCAATAAAAGTCCCGGAAATACTCCGATTAACGCCAATGGCACGGCAAACAAAATCAGGCCCGGCTGTATGTAAGAATTAAACTGATTAACCAGAATCAAATAAACTAAAATCATCGCCAAGATGAAAACAATCTGCAGTTTACTGTAATCTTCCTGGAAAGTCGCATAAATACCGCCGAATATTATAGAGTCTTTCTGAAGTCCCAACTCATTTTGTTTTTCATCCGTGTACCAATCCCTTATGCTTTTTTCCAAAGCCGCCTTATCAGCGCTATTAACAACAGTAATATCAACGGCGGCTACCCGTCGGCCGTTCATTCGCGATATATTTACAGGCTTCTCTACCTCTTCAATATCGGCAACATCTTCAAGATTCACTAAAGTACCAATAAGAGTCGGGACAAAAAGCTGGCGTAAATCGTTGACGTCATCAGTTGATTCTTCGGAAAATTCTAATTTAACTTCATCAGACACGCCATCTTCCCTGACTACCAGAGAACCAACCGACTGCTCGGCAAATACGGCATTTACGGTGCCGGCGGCGATCAATGGATTAACGCCGCTTTGATTAAGCCTAGCTGGATCAAGATTGACCTCAACCGCTGGCTGCATGTCCTCCAGCATACTGTTCTTTACCTCAAGAATGCCATCCTGATTATCTAAATAAGTGATGAGGTCGGCTGTCGCCAGCGAAAGCGTTTCATTGTTCGACGCCAAAAATTCCACGATAATATCATATTCCGGTTCAGGCGGCCCGTAACCAGCCGGTTCGGCATCGATGCGTATATCATGATTAACCGCCCCGCGCACCTTATCAAGCCGACTTTCAAGCTCGGCGTCAATATCATGGATCGTTAAATCATCAACGCGTTTTTCCGGAGGTATAAACGTCGCCCAAAGCATGCCCTCGTAAGCAAAAGCGGTTTTAAAATGCGGCAGCTGAGATATTTCTTCCATGGTTCTGACATAGACGTCTTTTTGTTCTTCATACGGGATACCGGTAGGAAACTGGAGGCTGACTAAAATTGTATCTGAGTCGTTTGAAGGAAATTGTTCGAATGTTAATCGAGGCGCAAAAAAACCGAGGCTAACAACCAAGAATACCGCGGTTACAATTACTACCGTCCATTTTGCCCAAGTTCGCGCATAAATTTTCCTCATGCAACGACGATAACCGCGGCTAATCAAATCAATAAAGTTTTGCCCATAATGAACAATAGCCGGTAAAATAAGTATTTTCTCCCACCTCTTTATCTTAACCCGGCGTCTTTCTTCATATGTTTGTTCGCTTAATATCCAGCGGCCGAGTAATGGGGTAATTGTTACGGCTAGAAAATATGAAGAAACCAACATAATAATTATGGTATATGGTATATATTTGAGAAATTCTCCCATTATGCCGCCGATTGACGCAAATGGTATGAAAACCACGATTGTGGTGAGAGTGGCGGCCGTTACGGCGGGACCAAGTTTTTGTATGGATATCAGCGATGCTTTAAGCTTTTTGACTCCTTTTTCTATTTCATGCACCATGCCCTCGGCAACGACAATGGCATTGTCAACTAAAATACCTAGGGTCAATATCATCGAAAAAAGCGTCAGGATATTCAACGAGTATCCAAGCGCCGGAAATATAAATAATGTTATTAAAAGAGCCAGCGGAATTATCATTGCCACCACTATGGATGTTCTAAGATTTATAAAAAACAACAAAACTACCAATATTAAAATCAAACCCAGCAGTCCATTATTAAGTAAGGTGTTGATAGTATCTTCGATAAAGGGCGAAGTGTCATAAAGAACCACCACGTCGACATCGTTCGGTAAAATACCGTTGTCTTTAATTTCTTTTAAGGCTTGCTCGGTTGCATCGACAATCCTGATAATATCTCCGTCAGCCTGCTTATAAACCAAGAGGTAGACCGCCTCCTTGGCAAAAGATTCATCATCTTTTGTAAACGCGCCAATGGTTATAGATTCGTCCTCGGACGGATGCCGATTAATCTCTGAAATATCGCTTAGCTTGATCGGGCCAAAAGATATATTTTTTATATCGTCTAAGGTATTTATCGGCGCTTTGATTATAATTGCTTGACTGCGTCCAGTGTCATCGGTTACTTGTCCGCCGGGTAATGAAACGAGTTGGGATTGTATGCTGCTTTTGACTAGATCGTAGTTTAAACCGGCTGCCCGCATTCTGGCTGCATCGAGAGCGATGCTTACGGTAAATTCATTTTTTGGCAATATATCAATTTTTTTATATCCGGCGAGGCAGATAATATTCTGGATTTAACGTCACCCGCATATTGTAAAAGATTATTGGTAGTCTGGCCGTTGGTGCCAACTATGCCCAGCGCCAATGAGACTCCGGTTGGATCAAGTATTTCTACTTTTGTTTCAACATTCGCCGGCAATCCTATTTTGGGTAACTCAGCGCTGATAGTTTCGGCCGCCTTTTCCGTTTTCGGAACATCTTCCATCTCAACAGTCATAAACGCAAAACTGTTGCCGGCCGAAGATCTTAACGTTTTTACTCCCTCAACACCGTCAATAGCCTGTTCAATCGGAATCATGACTTCTTGTTCAATATCAGCCGCCGAGGCTCCCGGGTAGGTTGCTTGAACAAAAATATAATTTGCCTTAATCGGCGGAAAGTCCTGTCGCTGATTGTTAAATATGCCCCAGATTCCGGCTATCACTATTGCCACAATAATTAGTATTGTTACCCGATAGCGATCAAGAAAAAAATTGGTCCAGCGGGTAAGTAATGACGGTTTTTCTTCCATTTTTTAAGATTATTAATATTAAAGCAATAAATATAATTTTATGTGCAATTAGTCTGTTTGTCAATTATACCAAGCGATACGATTGCGATTTTTAGGAAATAAACCGGCTATCATAGTCAATATGGTTGGATCGTTGTCAAAACTTTAAAAAAACAGCTCGTGTAAAATAGGCTGTTTTTTTATTTTCCAGTTTATTCAAATTCTTCCAAAAAAGGTGTCAAATCGCCTTTTTTAACAGGTTGTTTTACCAACGGTTTGTTTTTTATCTGAATATATCGGCTTTCGTAGTTCGGCTCCTGGATTTGGAAAAATGTCCCGATTGGTATCCGTTCGGAATCAGTTGCTTTATGATAAGCTTTTTGTTTGTCTTGCGTCGGCCAATCAGGCTTTTCCAGCTTATCGAATTTAGACTTGTATCGTTCTCTTATCTTTTGACCATCATAAAATACTTCGCACGGCTGGATTACTTCGACTAATGAAAAACCCTTGTGCTTTATGGCTTTTTTATATAATTCCTTAAGATGGACAATCTCATCCGCATAGCCACGGGCAACAAAAGTGGCGCCGGCAGTTATTGCTATCTGCAAACCGTTTATGGATTTTTCCATGGCTCCGCGGGGCGAGGTTTTTGTTATCTGCCCTGACTTGGTTGAGGGCGAGGTTTGTCCCGTAGTCAGACTATAGCGCTCATTATTATGGATGATGTAAGTTATATTTTGATTGCGCCGACAGGCATGCAGGAAGTGGTTGCCGCCTTCGCCATAGCCGCCGCCATCGCCAGCTGAAGCAATAACCACCAGATCGTGGTTAACCATTTTAACCGCATTGGCCACTGGCAACGATCGGCCGTGTAAACCGTGAAAGCCGTACAAACGATGCCAATTTACGCCATTTCCGCCACAACCAATATCAAAGACCATTACCACTTGGTGGGGTTCGAGACCTAATTCCGACAAAGCTTGGGTTAACGCCATCCACATTCCAAAATTTCCGCAGGCTGGACACCAGGTCGGTTTTATTTTAGTTATAAAATCTTGGGGTGTTGACATATAATTATTTATTTTTCAATAAAGCGCTAACCCGGTTGATTATTTCTTCGGGGAAAAAATGTGAACCATTATATTTGAGGATATTATCTGTCGCTTTGACGCCCGTCTGGGCTCGAAGTAACCTGGCAAATTGACTGGTGGCAGTATTTTCTATAGCGACTAAACGTTTAACGCCTTTAAGCGCGCTAAGCATTAATTTTTCCGATAATGGCCACGGTGCGGTTACGTGTAAATAATTAACTTGGGGTAAATTGTTTAATGCGGCTAATACCGGCCCTTTAGTCGAGCCCCAGCCGATAAGTGTCAATTTAGCTTTAGCTGATCCATAAAGCCGAGGCTTGGGCAGTTCGGACATAATAGAATCCAATTTAGATAAACGTTTTTCCATTTGTTTCTCAGCCTCAAGCGGAGAGAAGCCTTCAATACTGAATCCATATTCATCATGCTCATCACTGTTCGTTATGTGTATACCATTGCGCTGCCCCGGGATAGATCTGGGCGAGATACCTGATTTAGTCTGAATATACCTTTTATATTTTTTTATCTTTAATAATTCAGCTTGGGTCAACAATCGGCCGCGTTCAATAGTCAAATTATTTCTGATTGGTTCAATTGATTGATGGCCTTCAGAAATATGCTTGTCAACTAATATAATCACTGGTATTTGGTATTTTTCAGCCAAATTAAAAGCTAAACCCGTTAATTCAAATGCTTCTTGAGCGTCGCCCGGCGCCAGAACAACGCGGATAAACTCACCATGGCCGGCATTAACAACGTAAGCTAAATCTCCTTGTCCGGTCCAAGTTGGCAAGCCGGTAGCCGGACCGGGCCTGATCGCCTCAACTAACACTAAGGGTGTTTCAGTGATGCCAGACATAGCCAAACCTTCATTCATTAAAGCAAAACCGCCGCCGGAAGTGGCAGTCATTGATCTGACTCCGGCATAGGCAGCACCGATTGCCATATGAATACCGGAAATTTCATCTTCCGGTTGAACAACCAGCATATTCGTTTTTTCTGCCCAGGCAGCCAAATTGTGCAGTATGGATGAGGCTGGCGTCATGGGATAAGCAACGAAGTACTGACAACCAGCGGCGATCGCGCCCAAAGAGATCGTATCATTGGCCGTAACTAATATTTTTTTAGTCTGTGATTTGCTTTTAACTGATATTTTATATGGGAATTTATCTACGTCAAAATTAGCCGACGCATAATAGTAGCCGTGCTCAACGGCTTTGATGTTCATCAAGACTACGGATTGGCCTTTCTTCTGAAATATTTCAGTTATAGTCGTTTTAACGATATCTAAATCATAACCCAACAGAGCGATCGACGCTCCTATGGCTATCATATTGGCGGCTACTGGTTTAATATCTGCTTCGGCTACCAATTTTTTCAGCGGCAGCGGATAAGTTTTTACATGATTAATCTTTGTTTTGCCGACTGTAAATTTATCACTATCATACAAAATCGCCCCACCCCTGATCATACCTTTAATACAGTACTGGTAAGCCGCCTGAGTCAAAGCAATCAGCAACTGTGTTGACTGATATATGGCGGTAACCGGTTTCTCAGAAATACTTAACCGATACGTCACCAACCCGCCCCTGATCAATGAAGGGTATTCAGAACTATCAAAGGTATACAAACCACCGCGCGTACACGCTTTTGCAAAAATCAGACCAGCCACCTGTTGGCCGCCGCCAGCAACACCGCCTATTTTCCACGTCAAAACAGAATTATTTTTCATATGTGAGCATTATAGCAAAATTTAGAATGTTGGTAAAATTTACCATATATATTGTATATACAGGCTATCTTTGATATAATTAAATATGGTTTTTAAGCATTTTTTAAGATTAACATGAAAAAAGGGGGTAAAAAAATGAATGGTGATAATAAACCAAGGCTAAACACCCAGGTTTTAAATGAGCAAAAGATTAAAACTGAAGTATACAGAGGATTATTGGTTGCTCTAGGATTAGGAGCAATTATTTTTTATTTTATCGCATTTCCGCTGCCGACCTTGAAAGAAGAAACTGTTATCCAAACATCGGATGATACCGATGGCGAGCAGATGCTTCGAAACGGCTTAACCGAATACACCCACTGCCAATATTCAAATGCGGCACCGTCCGGTTCTGTCAGCTGGGGACATCGCAATAATAACGAGGGTGGAAATCTGCTGGCTTTCGCGCAGGACAATGGTTCAGAACTTAAACTGTGGACTGCTTATCCTCAAAACTGCACGCAAGGCGGCTACCATTTTATCAGAACTGTTCCCGGACGGGGCACTGAAAACGATGTAGCTACTTACCCCATAATCGGGGACACCGACGGCGACGGCAGCTCTGAAATAATCGTCAGTTCAAAAGACAGGGTGACGGCTTTTACAAATAGCGGCGGTACTCTCTGGACCTTTGATCCTGAAACCCAGTATGGCGACATTAATTACTCTAAACCTATTTTAGCTAACTGGTGGCCCAACCATCGCGGTCTTGAAACTTTGGTAACCAGTATGTCAGGATCCACTCTTTACATACATAGGATTAAAGGCAATGAACCTGATCGCGGCACCCGAATCGGCATACCAATTACCATACAAAATGTTTCAAATCAAAATGCCGTAGCCATATCGGATATTTATTATGATTACTGGCCGCATATAGTAATCGCGGCTGATGACTATATACACATTTATAAAAAGGACGGCACTCTTCTGGTTTCCTTCCCTTCCGGCTCAAGCGCGGCTCATACTGCTCCAGTACTGATGACCGGCGATGTTCAAGAGGGTTATATATTTATCGGATATAATGAAAGCTCAAACACGGTAATCAGAGGCTGGCATATATATAATTACTTCACTGAGCTGCGAATCGAGGAAATCAGTGATAATTATCCAATCACTGTTGCCGGCAATATGAATATCGCTGATGGCCACACTATCGCCTTTGCCAACCTGACAAGCAATTCAATGCCTGATTTTGCGTTCGCCACAAACTCTCCAAATAAACTTTACGGCTTTACTTTTATGGGTGAATCAATCAACGAATACCCGCTGGAAGCCGCCGTTACAAAACCCAGTCAGCCTTTTTCCGTGGATTCAAACAATAACGGTTTTGATGAAATTCATATCGCCCACCAGCCATTTATCATTAATACCTATGATTTTCAGGGCGGCTATATGCTACCGGGACAACCGCTCTCTTTAGAGATTGATGGCGAAGGCGAAGGCTCCCCCCTACTCGATAATTACACCATAACTCATCCGCCGACAGTCGGCATATGGAACAATCAGGCTCATTTATCAGTTCCGGTAAGAGACGGCTCGGCTAATGGCAAAACTTTGCTTTACGGCTGGCCCAACTCCTCGGCTAATGTTTCTTACTGGTCAGGGGTCGGCGGTACCATGCAGCACGCTTTTGCTTATGGTTTTTGCGATAGTACGCCGTATGGTGAATGCAGCAATCCTTACGGCAGCACGGCTACAGCTACCTACTGTAATGGCGGGACTTTTCAGTCTAATTGCGAAATGTGCGGTTGTCCGGCAAATTATTATTGCGGTTCACTCGGAGCTTGCGTTAACGAAAATCCACCCCAGGGCGGCTCACCCATTATGTTAAAAGCTCCTCAGTGGTATCTTGATCAAATGAACGATTATTGCGATACTCATCCGGACGACCCGCTTTGTCAAGCCATGGGTTATTAGAAAAACAGCTAGGAGTTTTCAGCCTTGTTAGTGGTAAACGCTAATTAATGTAATATATTTTTACATAATTAGATTATTAACGGGGGAATCGTTAAAAAATGGCTACAACCAATCAACCAAGACTGGCTACTTCTACTCTTAGCAAACAAGAAATTAAAACCGAACTAGCCCGGGGTTTTGTCATCGCTTTAGGTTTGGGAGCAATGTTATTTTATTTTGTATTATTCCCCGCTCCGTTTAAACAGACAGAAATTGTCGAAAAATCATCTTCATTGATTAATGCTTCATCGGCGATCGGCGATGAGCAACCACGAAGCGGAGAACTGCAATTCCAAACCCTGAGCAGTTGCTTGCATAATAATTATTCAATTATTTCACCGATTAATCATGGCAAGCGCCTCAACTTTAGCAACTTTGATCAGATTGCTTATGTGATGGACAGTGGCAATACTATGAAAGTTTGGGCAAGTGATTATCTCGATTGCGGTGATCATGGAGCGCTTATACCCCAGACCCTTATCGGCGAAAGGGCTGATAATGTGATGGCTTCGGCCGTAGTCGGTAATATTACCGGCAATGATTACAATGAAATTGTTGTCAGTACCGGCACAACTGTTGAAGCTTATGACATGATTGGCAATGAAAAATGGATCTGGACGCCATCGGGCAATGAAACAGTTGATTTCGCTCCGCCAATACTGGCCGATTTCCACCCGACACCAGAGGGCCTTGAGATCCTGGCTATGGGTCATGAGGGCAATAACCTGCATCTTTATTATCTTGACGGCGCCACCGGCCAATTAATGTCAGCCGGGGCGCACCAGATTATTTCTAACGTTTCATCAAAAAACCCGGTATCCGTGGCTGATGTAACAAATGATTATACGCCTGGAGTGATCGTGGCCAGCGACACGACGCTTTATTTTCTTAATAATCAGGGCCAGCAGCAATCCAATTTCAGCCTTCCTTCCTCTTCTCTGCATACACCACCAATGGCCATATCAGAAGATAACCCTTATGATGGTTATGTTTTTATAGCCTATAACGAGGGCTCGCAGACTAAAATCTACGGCTGGTATCATCATTTCTATTTTGGTTCAATGAGATATGAACTACAGCTGCTGGATGAGTCATATCCTTATTGGGACGAAAATCACCAAAACACTTACCACTGGCCAAAAACAGTAAGCGGCAATCTAAATCTTTCGGCTAGCCAGACGCTGACTTTCGCCAACCTAACCAACACTATAAATCCGGTAACCAACACTGAAAATCCCGACATTGTGTTTGTGACCACCGATAACAAACTCCACGGCTATTCTCATTTCGGCGACTTGCTTTTTACCGCTGATGTCAGCGGATCGGTTAATGGAAACAGCCAGCCGGTCGCATTTGATTATGACAATGATGGTTATGACGAATTATTTGTGACTACCGAAACGCGCATTTGGGCTTATGAGCAAAATGGATCATTAATCAATAACGATATCTTTCCGATATATATAGAGGATGAATGGGGGTCGGGATCCATCTTCAGCGGACCGCTAAGCATTATCTACAATGGGCAGTATGAATGGCCGATATTTTCTGTCCCGATCGAGTACGGCAATGGCAGTTCAGCCTGGCAGTTTTCAGTCTGGACAATCGGCCAGGAATATCAACAACCCTCTTTTGCTGGTGTCGGCGGATCGATTCATAACACAAATTCATATAATTTCTGCCGCATTAATAGCCAAAAAACGGCCATCGGCGAATGCAGCAGCTATTACGGAACAACCGGCGCCAATTCTTACTGCACGGGCGGGACTTATTTGGCAAATTGTTATCTCTGCGGCTGCCCCTCTTGCTATGATTGCCCCGGAATAAATAACCAGTGTTATTATACTTGCGGCGGTTCTAATCCGCCGCCAAGCGGCGGCTGCGGCGGCTCTCCGGTAATGCTCAAGGGTTTTATTGAATGTACTGAACTTTTGGGTGGCGGAGGCTACTGATCAATAATAAGCAGACAAAAAAACAGGGTCTATAAAAAGATCCTGTTTTATTTGATAAACAAGCTTGATAATATCGCCCTTTGTTGATATAATCTCTCTAGTTTATCGAGGATTTATTATAAGCAGGTATCGTGTATTGCGTCTACCTGCGCATCAATTACCGGCGGGATTAGTACAATGGCAGTATGCTACCCTTCCAAGGTAGAGACGCCGGTTCGAATCCGGTATCCCGCTCCAGTCAAAACGCCTAGTTAAAAAAGGTATGCCAAAAAAGACAGCGGGGATAATTAACCCCCTTTGTTTTTTTATTGGCATTTAAAATTAATCGGCCTAAGATCAAATTGCTTTAAAATAAAGACGCTAATTGTCATGGTATGCATTTTTCTCATGGCCAAAGTCAGTCTGACTTTAACCTATTCTGTGTCGGGTCAGTACGCGACGATTCAGGGGATTGAAGAGTAAAAATTTTTGCCCGCATTCGTTTTCGCCGCCGCAATTTTTTGTGCTAACAAAGTTGTCCTGCCACTTAAAAACATTTTAACTATAACAAGAATTAAAACTATTGACAAGGATTAATTACGGGTGTATATTCAAAACAGATAAAATAGAGAGTCAAGCTATTTATTAAAAAATTTAAAAGGAGACAAAAAATATGCCAAGACATAACGGAACAGGTCCTTTTAGTTATGGTCCCGGTACTGGCTGGGGATTGGGTCCTTGCGGCGCCGGAATGGCTTATGGCCGCAGAGGCGGTGTTCGCGGTAAAGGATTAGGTTGGAGAAGATTTTGGGGTTTTTATCCCACCCCCACTCCAACTAAAAAAGAAGAAGCAGAATATCTTTCAGAAGAAGCTACCATTTTAGAAGAAGAACTTAAGGTTATTAAAGCTCGATTAGCCGAACTTAAAGGACAAAAATAAAAAATTAAATAGGAAAACAATATGAAAATAGCAGTAAGTTCAATGGATAAAACCATTGATGGTAATGTTTCCGATATATTCGGAAGATGTCCTTATTTTATTATTGCCGAAATTGAAAATCAGAAAATAGAAAGGACCGAAATATTGGAAAATAAAAGTATAAACCAAATGAGTGGCGCCGGTATTTCCGCAGCTCAGTTAATGGCAGAAAAAAATGTTAGTGCTGTAATAACAGGGAATGTGGGTCCGAGAGCTTTAGATGTATTAAAGCAGTTTAATATTGATATTTATTACGAGAACGGTCTGATAAAGGAAGTTTTACAAGAGTTTATAGATGGAAAACTTAAAAAAATTGAAAGATGAAAATAGTTATTCCAACAAATAATAAAAAAGGGCTTGGCGATAAAGTAGCCGATCATTTTGGGCGTTGTTTAACATATACTTTTCTTAATGAAAAGGGTGAAATCATTGAAATTATAGATAATACCAGTGTACACATGGTCGGCAAGGGATTGCCACCAGAATTGATGAAAAAGCATGGGGTAAATATTTTGCTTTGTAAAGACCTCGGGCCGAGGGCTTTAAATTTATGCCAAACATTAGGAATAGAGGTGTATGTTTGCAAAGCTGAAACAGTCAAAGAAATTTTTGAAATGTGGAAAAATAATCAACTTAAAAAAGCAGATGAAGAAAACGTCTGCGAACAACATAAATCATGAAAATAGCAATTACTGGCGGAAAGGGTGGTGTAGGCAAATCAATGGTAGCTACTTCTCTGGCTGTGGAATTTGCAGGACAAAATAAAACGATGTTGGTCGATGCCGACGTAGAGTGTCCTAACAACCACATTTTACTTTCTATAAAAAGAAGAAAATATGTTGATATTTATCAATCAATTCCGAAATTTGATTATAGCAAATGCAAAAAATGCGGAACATGCGCCCTTGCTTGCAAAAAAGGCGCTATAGCCTGGGCTAAAGGAAAGTTTCCTGCTTTTGTAAAGGATGCCTGTGTTGGTTGTATGGCCTGTAAAACTGCTTGCCCCTACGGCGCCATTTCTGAGGCCAAAAAAGAGATTGGCATAATATATACTGGAAAAAACTATAATGTAGATTTGATTTCGGGCGAACTCAAATTAGGAGAGCTTGCTTCAGGTGAAGTGGTGGCTGAAGTCAGAAAATACTCTGACAAAATTAATGAAAAAATAAAAGCCGAGATAGTGGTTATTGACTCTTCGCCAGGGATCGGTTGCCCAGTGATTGCTTCGTTAGTTGGCACCGATTTTATAGCGGCTGTAACTGAGCCGACGCCTTCTGCCTTGTTTGATTTAAAAAGAGTTTTATACCTTGCCAATCATTTTGGAATCAAGCATGGAATTGTTATAAATAAATCCGATCTCGCCAAAAATTTTTATGAAGAAATAAAGAAATTCGCCGAAAAAAATAATATCCCAATTCTCGGAAAAATTCCTTACAGAAAAGATTTTGTTAAATCAACTATTAAGATGGAACCTGTTGTTAAAATAAATCCAAAATATAGAAAGTTATTCAAAGAAATTATTAATAAAATAAATGTGGAATTAAAATGAAAGAAAAAATATCGGTAATTTCGATATTGGCTAATATAGTTTTAGCTGGAGGAAAAATTACTATTGGTGTTTTTTCCAATTCAGCCGCTATCTTGGCCGAGGGTATTCATTCCTTTATGGACATTTTTTCTTCAATTATCGGTTATATTGGGATTAAAATATCTAAAAAGCCGGAAGACCAAAAACATCCTTACGGCCATTATAAATTTGAAGTTATAGCTGGTTTTTTTATCACTTTAATTTTATTTGGAACAGGGGCCGGGATTATTTACGAAGCGTATCAGCAATTTTTAAATCCTTCTTTAATAAAAATACCGGTTTTAGCTTTTGGGGTAATGATTTTCTCGATGCTGATTAACGAGATAATGGCACGCTTGAAAATTCATTTTGGCAAAAAGGAAAATTCAATATCTTTGCTTTCAGATGGTTTTCACTCAAGAATGGATGTTTTTACTTCTTTAGCGGTTTTGGCGGGGTTGTTTTTAACAAAGTATTGGATTCATACGGATTCAATTTTGGCGGTACTGGTTGGACTTTACATTATAAAAGAATCTTTTTCTCTAGGCAGAGAAGCGGTTGATTCTTTGCTTGATGTTTCGGCGGGTCCAAAAATTGAAGAAAAAATACAAGAAATTATTAGAAGTCTAAGTGTTGGGGTTAATTCTCTAAAAACTCAGAAAAAGGGCTCTGCTATCACTGCTGATTTAGAAATAACACTACCAAACAATTTAAAAGTGGAAGAAGCGACTAAAATTTCTGAAAGTTTAAGAGAAAAATTAATGAAAGAGATTGAAAATCTTTCTTATGTTGCTATCCAAATTAAAAGTCATGAATTGAAAACCGGATTCTATAAACCATTTTTTGGCCAGGGTTTTAGTTGGCAAAGGCGAGGCAAATTTAAAGATGATGTAAAAAAAGCTTCTGGACAAGGTCCTGGTGGTTATTGTATCTGTTCCAAATGCGGCTATAAAATTCCTCATCAACACGAATTACCTTGTTCCACGCTTCAATGCCCAAATTGTAAAATTGACTTAGAAAGAAAATAATATGCCAAGACCGAAACTTTGCAGAAGAATAATTTTTAACCCTAAAATTACATATTTTAAACCCCAGGGCGTTCCATTGAGGTTTCTTGAGATTGTGGAATTAACAACCGAGGAAATAGAGGCTTATCGCTTACGACATATCAATGATTTGGAACAAAAAAAAGCTGCTGAAAAAATGCGCACTTCGCAAAGCACTTATCAACGGATATTGTATTCGGCGTATAAAAAAATTGCTGATGTTTTAATAAACGGCAAAGCAATTAAAATAATCAAACAATAAATAATGCTTAGCGAAATTAGTATATTGTCTTTGTTTCCTAATATATGTTTAGCGAATAAAATTGTTGTGCGCGTACGGGTGGGTGTGGTAAATACGACTTATTTTCTAATAACGTACTTCGTAAATCAAAATACAAAAAATTGCGATGGCGGAAAAAGAAACGGCGAAAGCGGGTAAAAATTACTCTTCCCAATTCCTTTCCTTTTTACCCGCCTGAGCGTTCAGTTTCGGTTCTGCTGTCCCGCCAACGATGGGAGTAATTAGTCGGGATTTTGCTCAAAATTGGTTCGTATTTCGTCCAGCAAATATAACAACATTGAATCAGTCGCCTCGCAATAAATAAACTTTGGTGGACCCGAGCGGATTCGAACCGCTGACCTCCGCATTGCAAATGCGGCGTTCTAACCAACTGAACTACGGGCCCTTTTTATATAAACCCTCCAAACATAACTACGCCCGCGCCTAAAATTAAAATTATTCCTAGCAGCTGGTAAAAAAACTTCGAGCCGCCAAAAGTAGCCAGTATGCCACGATTAAACATGCTCACTCCGCCGGCCAAATTGATTATCTGCTGTGGTTTCAGAGCTAAAAGAAATCCGACGCTTAACATAATAACACCTATAAGATAATTCATTTTTTTATTAAAAATATTTAACTGCATCTTTGGCGGGATCAAACCCATCGGACTCAAACCACTAGATGAGGCTCGAAACTGGCTATAATTGATGGTGGATGCTGTAGGATTCGAACCTACGACCTTCTCGGTGTAAACGAGACGCTCTAACCAACTGAGCTAAGCATCCATGAAAAGCGTTTCCGTCTTTGCCCGCGTGAAGCAAACTATAAATTAAGCTGCGGCTCACTATAATTTCAGATTGAAAGCGCAGATTAATAATAGAGGAACTGCAAGAATAGGGTAAACTGGTTCTGCGACATTCTTATCGCTCGTCCTGCCGAGCGGCGGTATGATGAAAGGGGGCATCTTAAGGATGAAACGAGAGACAAATTTGGCTCACGCTCGACCTTGGGGGCGCATTGGCCCATGGTGCCCAGGGCGGGACTTGAACCCGCACCCGCTTGCGCGGCTAGGCCCTCAACCTAGTGTGTATGCCAATTCCACCACCTGGGCAAGAATTATGATTTAGTTTTTTCAATTTTTATTTGATCATTAAGTTGCTTTCGAGAATGTCGCAGAAAATATAGTTTTGAGCGACGCACCCGACCTTTCTTTACTATTTCAATCTTGGATATTTGAGGAGAATGCAGGGGAAATATTCTTTCCACTCCAATATCGGCTGAAATTTTTCTCACCGTAATCGTGGCTGATTTACTCCTGCCTCCTTTATGGGCAATAACAATCCCTTCAAAAATCTGGATTCTTTCCTTATCGCCTTCCTTAACTTTTTGATGAACTTTAATTGTCTGGCCGCTCTTTATTTCCGGTAAAATCTGTAAATCGGTTTTTGATTGGTTTTTATCTTTTATTTTCTCGTCTGTCTTTCGTTCCATAATAAAAAAATTACTGGTAATAAACTAGAAACAGTATAGCTAAAAGCAGCCTTTTCGTCAATGATTATTCAGCTTTCTTAAAAAATTATTAAAATACTCCGGCAATTGTATTTTAAAACTCTTCTGCCGCCCCCCTAGATCAATGAATGACAACTGGCTTGCGCATAATAACAGCTTAGCTGTACTATCAAGTTTTTTATATTTTTTAATGTAATAAACTGAATCACCAACAATTGGATGGCCCAGCCCATGCAAATGGGCTCTGATTTGATGAGTGCGTCCGGTGATAATTGATAATTTTATCAGAGTATAATTATGGTATCTTTTAATTACCGTGTATTCTGTTTCAGCCCATCTTATTTTTTTCGTAGTTTCTGTTTTACCGGAAATACTCACTATTTTGCCTTTTTTCGATCTGGTCAATGGAAAGTTGATTCTTCCGTTTTCCGGTATTTCAGTTCCATAAACAAGAGCGGTATAATATTTACAAATAGCGCGTTTTTTAAAAAGATTTTTGAAATATTCAAAAGCTTCCTGATTTAAGGCAATAAGCATCAAACCAGACACTTCCCGGTCAAGACGGTGCACTATCCCGGGCCTAGTGATGTCATCTCCCACCTTTGCTATTTCAGGATAACGGCTAAGCAGACCGTTAACCAGGGTTCTATCACGAATTCCTTCGGCCGGATGCACCACTAAACCCGCCGGCTTGTTTATCACCAGGTAATCACCGCATTCAAAAATCGTCTCCCAATTAATTGTATTGTCGGGTGATAAATTAATTTCCGGCGGGCTGATTACGTTTAAAATAATACGGTCACCGGCTGATAGCTGAAAATGGGGTTTAAAAACCTGAGTGCCATTTACTCTTATATTGCCATCCTTGATCAGTTTCTGTAGCCAGGTGCGGCTGTAATCCGGAAAGTAAGCGCATAAATACTTATCCAGCCTTTGACCGTTTTCTTCTGCTTTTATTGCTTTTTCCATAAACTCTCTTGATAAAATTTTCAGCCTGCTTTTTCGTCCTTATTTTCTTCCCCAGTTGAGCGACGCGCACTCTATTTATGATTGTTCCGATTTTTGGGCCTGGCTTTAAAGACAGCATTTTGATGATTTCGTGACCATTAACCAAAAGTCTTGGCTGGTTTTTTTTCTTCCGTTTATAGCCAGTTTTTTTAATCTCTTCGACCAACTGAAACGCATCATAAAAATTGCCCAATGACGGCTTCAATTTGTCTGACAGGCTAGCCAGACGATCGGCAAAAATCAATTGAAAGAGCTTATCGCCTAGACCCGAGCTAATGAAATATTTCTCTAAGGTGGTCGTTTTAATCTGGCTTAAGTCAGCGTGGGTAATTATCAAATGATGACGGATCAGCCAGTTAATATTTTGACAATCAACTTTGCCTTGATAACTAGATAAATTAAGACGTTGGCAAATATCGGTAGCCAAGCGGCTCCCAACCACTTCGTGGCCATAAAAAGTCAGTTTATTTCCAGCTCTTAACTGAGCTGTATAAGGCTTACCAATATCATGCAATAAAGTAGCAATTATCAATTCCAGATCTGGCTTCTGGCCCATAAACTGCTTATGGAAAGCCGGCGAAAGCAGGCTTTCAAGCGCCAATCGAGTATGCGTCCAAACATCACCTTCAGAATGATGCCGAGATGATTGTTCACAACCGCGTCCATGAAGAAGTTCCGGTATTAAAACGCGCAGCGCTCCGCTGACTTCAAGGGCATCTAAGGCTCTCAGGGCATTATTTTCCAATGCTTTACCTAGTTCTTTAGCAATTATTTCACGCGGTATTTTAGCTGAACCTAAATAACCGATCATTTTACGAATTGTAAAAAATGTTTCGTCTTCAATCTCAAAATTAAGCTGGACGGCAAAACGCAGACCTCTAAGCATACGGGAATAATCTTCACGAAATCTTTTTTCCGGATCGCCTACTGCTTTTATTTTTTTGACCGCCAGATCAGATAAACCACCCATCGGATCAATCAGTCTGTGGCGCCGGACATCCCAAGCCAAAGCATTAATCGTGAAATCCCTTCTGGCCAGATCCTGCTTAATTGGCAAGCGGTAATCAGGAGATACCTTGAACTCTCGATAACCGCCCAGATAATAGAGCGAATGTTCAGTTCTTGGCAAGGCTATGTCGATAGGTTCAATTTTTTTATCAGATTTTGGAATAAATTTATATACCCCAAAACCCTTGCCGACAAAACTAACCCGCCCGTTTTTCTTCAAATAATTTTCCAGAATATTCGGCTTGACGCCTGATATTACAAAATCGTAATCTTTTGAAGAACGTTTCAGCAACAAATCACGTACCATACCGCCAACCAGAAATAGGCTTGATTTAGGGTATTTTTTAGTAAGCTGAAGAATAGCGATCAAGCGCTTATCCTGCGTTAATGCTTGTTTTATTGTTTCCATAATTTCATTGTACCAAAAATATTCCCATTATACGATTAATGGACGCTTTCTGGTGGGCGATAGAGGATTCGAACCTCTGACCTCATGCGTGTCGAGCATGCGCTCTAACCAACTGAGCTAACCGCCCGGATCTATTAAAATATAGCAGATGATTGAACACGTTTCAAGATAAAAGCCCGGCTGACCAACTTGATGTCAGTCTTGCGCCGGGCAGGTGCGGGCTCCTCCTGTGAGGTCATGACGAGCTATAAGCGCTCATCTTTATTAAAAACATCATATAATAACTTTGTCAAATTAAAAAATGCCGTTGATCGGCAGTTATCATTACTCAATAAACGATTTAAAACACCTGAACTGATTTTATATTAATGGTCATTTTAAACAGATTTCCCACATTTGTCTCTCGTGGTGGGCATGGATGGATTTGAACCATCGACCCCCACGTTATAAGCGTGGTGCTCTAACCGCTGAGCTACATGCCCACCACGAGAGACATAATTTGTAGGTTATCGCTATAGACGCGTTGCTCCGCCTTGACTCGCCGTTTCGGCAAAGCGGGTCTAACCCCTGAACTATGCACTCCCGTAGAAACTATCCGTGCCTACTGTAAAACATCATTATGATGGCAAAACAGAAACTCGGGCCCGCATATCCATCTTAATAATACAACCTGCGCGGGTTTTTATTCGGTCTTTGGCTGGACTTTTTTACCCGATATCCTTTCAACCCACTGCACTATCTTGCTCACTTTTTTGCCTTCTGTCAAACGGAGGAATAAAAGCGTCCAGCCGCTGAATTGATAGCCAGTCACCATGGACCCGACAACAATAGTAATCAAAATTACAATCGTTGATAAAAGATATAAAAACACCGTTCCAATGCCGGTAGTGCCCGACTGGTTGAAAATAAAAACCAATAAAAGAAACGGCACGGTTATCAGGACTAAAACCAAGAGCAGGGCCAAGCCGACAACAAAACTCACAAAAAACATTATAACCGCCATTTCAATGCTGGGCAAAATGTTTTTTATAAACAATTTCCAGGCTGATCGCATGGCAGCGTTAACTGATTGATTCTTCAGCACTATATAACAGGAAGCGTATTTTGCCACAAAAGCGATAATTAAACTGACGATAAAAGTAAGTATTATTAGCAACCAGCTTAAGATATCCCCGGCTAAACCTACAAACAGTATCGAAACAATTAAACCGGCAATTAATAAAAAGGCATAGTCAGCAATTCTAGCCACAAACTGAATTATGAAGTTTTTCCAGAAATATTTTTGTCCAATACCGAAACTCTGATTATAAGTAACGCTTTTTTTGTCGTTATACTGGGCCGTGCTGTATATAATCGCGCCGACTGACACAATAGTCAACCAGACAATAATCAGCAGTGCGATGACAAACAGTATTGTCGTAAAAACTCCGCCCAAGCTTGTGTTATTCAAAACATTCCAAAAATCGGTGAATAAGCCGCCGAAGCCGCTTTTAAAAAGTTCCTGCCAGCTGGATAGAGAAATCGCCTCTTTGGTTAGCAGATCATAATTGCGAATCATTATCTCTATTTCCTGGCCGATCCAGACAAGAAACAAGCCAAAAAACCAAAGATACTTATGGCGCCAAATTATGCGCCAGGCATTTTTTAAAAGTTCACTGTACATAGGATTCATATTTTTTTCCTCCTTAGTAATCCACGTTGAAATTTATGACGTGGTTTTTAAGCGGTGGCTGTGTTAGTTATAAATAAATCTTGAAATTCATTTTGTTCAATCGTTTCTTTTTTCAGGAGTAAATTAGCTATTTCTTCAACTTTGGGCTTAGCTCGACTGATGGTATTTTTTGCCCTCAGATAGCATTGTTTTATTATTTTTGTAATTTCTTGATCGATAACCGAAGCAGTGGTTTCTCCGTAATCCCGTTGTTCGTGGATTTCTTTTCCTAGAAATATCATTTCTTCTTTTTCACCATATGTTCGTGGACCAAGAACTTCGCTCATGCCGTATTTAGTAACCAAATTTCTAGCCAATCTGGTCGCTTCTTTTAAATCGTTACTGGCACCGGTTGTCACTTCATTAAAATAAATTTTTTCTACAGCGTGCCCAGCTAGCATAACCGCTATTTCATCAAGAAAGTAGGATTTACTGTGCATATGCCGGTCTTCTGTCGGCAGCTTGAGCGTGTAGCCGGCCGCGCTGCCTCGCGACATAATTGAAACTTTTCTTACCGGATCGGCATTTGGCAATAAGTGGGCGACTATGGCATGGCCGGCTTCGTGAAAAGCCGCTATCTTTTTTTCTTTATCGTTCAGTATATGGCTTTTCCTTTCCGGACCCAGCAACACTTTATCAATGCTTTCAAGGCACTCAAACATACCTATCTTTTTCTTATTGCGACGGGCGGTAAGTATAGCCGCTTCATTCAATAAATTAGCCAAATCAGCACCAGAAAATCCCGGTGTTCTTTCGGCTAAATTCCTAAGATTGACTTCCGACGCCAGCGGTTTTGTGACAGCATGCACTTTCAGTATTGCTTCACGATCATTTATATCAGGCATGTCAAGCATCACTCGACGGTCAAACCGTCCAGGCCGGAGCAAAGCCGGATCAAGGACATCGGGCCGGTTAGTGGCAGCCATTATAATAACATTCGTGTCTGTATCAAAACCGTCCATTTCAACCAATATTTGGTTGAGGGTTTGTTCCCGTTCGTCATGCGAACCGCCCAGACCAGTACCGCGCTGGCGGCCGACCGCATCAATCTCATCAATAAATACGATGCAGGGGGCTGCTTTTTTTGCCCGTTTGAATAAATCACGCACCCGCGAGGCGCCAACACCGACAAACATTTCTACAAATTCAGAGCCTGAAATATGGAAAAACGGCACCTCGGCTTCACCCGCTACCGCCCTAGCCAATAATGTTTTTCCAGTACCGGGAGGGCCGACCAGCAGCACGCCCTTGGGTATTCTCGCGCCCAGCGATAAAAAACGCCTGGGGGTTTTTAAGAATTCGACTACTTCCTTCAATTCTTCTTTTGCTTCTCTGACACCGGCCACATCCTTAAAAGTTATTTTATTTATGGGATTTGATGTCTGATGAGTCTCCCTGGCCCGGCTCTGTCCGAACATCATCGCCCGATTATTTGAGCCCTGGACCTGCCGCATCATGAAATAAATAAAACCGCCGATCAATAAAAAGGGAAGTAAAAACGGCAAAATCGCTCCCAGCCAGAATGACAAGCCGGATTCAGTGCGAACCTCCAGCTGGACTTTTTTCAACTGCTCGTCGGAAACACCATAATTTTTTAAAATGGCGCTTAACGATTCCTCCATTTCCTTAGTGGCCGATTGTTTCGTGCCGTCATTGAGTTCAATACTCAATTCGTTCCCCTCTATGATGATTGCCTTGACTTCCGATTTTTCAATCTCTTCAACCAAACGACTCAAATTTATCTCTTCTATTTGTTGAGTGGATGTTTGATAAAGGCTGAACAAGCCGCCGACAACGATAAAAAAGATTACCGCTATCAGAAAATTTTTCACAAAACTACGCATATATTAGATTTTGATTAGCTGATATATTATACATTATTTTAGCTTTTTTCACAAATTAAAAATTACTGTTTATCTCAAATTGTCCGTTGCTGGCGGCTAAAAAATACAGGAAATAATATATTAATATTAGGAGTTTTTTTCAGCCGGCGCTGATTCGGTCTGAGTCTTAGGCGCTTGTGTATCGACCGATTCACCGCTTTTATCGGCCTGGTCCTTATTTTCACCGGCTGGCTTTTTTTCAAGCGCTTTCAGTGACAAGCCCAGACGATGGTGATCAGGCTCAATTGAAAGAATTTTAAATTTATAATTCTGTCCAACTTTGACAATTTCGCCCGGATGACGTACCAATTTATGAGACAATTCAGATATATGAGCCAAGCCGTGAATATCCTTATCTAGTTCAACAAAAACACCAAATGGGTTTAATTTCAGAACCGTACCAGTCACTACCTGGCCCGTTTCATATTTATTAATTGCTTCTCTCCAGGGATCCTTTTTCAGCTGCTTCATGCTCAAAGAAATCCGAGAATTATCAATACTAATTATTTTCGCTTTGATTTTATCGCCAACTTTAACAATGTCCCGGGGATCATCTATCCTCTGCCAAGCCAGTTCTGATATATGGACTAGCCCCTCCAGACCGTCACCGAATTCAACAAACGCTCCAAAATCCACCACGCCGGTAACTTTGCCCTCAACCTCTATGCCGATTTTATATTTGCTCAATATCTCTTTCTGCTTGTCCTCCCAGGCCAATTTTTCAGAAACAATAAGTTTTTCATCCGATTCGTCAACGTCTATTATTCTGACTTTAAACTTTTTACCGACGTATTGAACCAACCGCTCAAGAATCTTATCCTTGTCGCCGCCCTCAACCCTGGGATAATGCTCGACTGTCAGCTGTGAAACCGGCAAAAATCCGGCCACCCGGCCGACCTTAATCATCAAACCGCCGCGATTAGCTTCGGTTATCTCCGCCTCAACCACCGCCTGGTCATTCATCAGTTGAATTAACTGATCCCAGGCTTTTTTGTGTCCAGCTTGCCGGAAAGATAACTCCATGGATCCTTTTTCGTTCTCCAGCTCCACGACCGTTGCCTGCACTTTTTCACCGATCTTTAAATCAGTGTATTCTCCAGACTCATCATAAAGTTCCCGGCCCCTGACGATTCCGCTACTTAGACCCTCAATATCAACATGGACTTCATTTTTAGAGACGCTAATAATAATCCCTTCGATGATATCACCGACGCGGGGTATTTTTACCAGATCCTGCTCCTCAAGCAGCTTTTCCATTTCAGATGATGGCGTCTGGTCTATTTTAGTGTTATTTAACTGATCCACTTTAATTGTTAAATTTAATTTTAAAGCAACAAAAAATCAGCTGTAATATGGATTATATATGTCTCTTTAATTTTTTGCAAGAGCGCTTTTTTTAGTTTATATGATTGACAATTAGAGTATTTTATGTTATTATATTATTATGAAGTCAATACCTGGAAGAATTAGTCAGGCAGCGTTTCGAAATACCCTTAAAAGTGTTACTAAGGGCAATCTTGTTAATCCGGCATATAGGGCTCTAAGGCGGGAGGGGCTTGGTAATTTAAAATACAAGCAATCGGTCACAAAGCAAGAAATGACTAAAGCTTACAAGGCTCTTGCAAAACAGGGAGGCGTTATTAAACAAACTGGCCTCCGGGCCGCGGGTTTTTTTTCGCGCGGTGTTCAACATCAACAGCGGCTTAGTCCGAACAAGCCGTCAGAACCCAGTCAAAAAGAGCAACAGAAAGTACGCCGACTGCAAAACGAAGCGGTTGATCTTTTGTTAAAACGCAAACAAAATACTTCCAGTATCGGTGAATTCAGAAAATCACAGCGCCGGCTGACACAACAGCAAATTGATGATTCAAAAAAAGAAGCGGCTGGACAGGGAAATAAAAAAAATTATTCCAGGCCAACAATGGCACCGATGACCGGTAGCCGTCGGGTCGATTCACAACGTCCGCAATTCCGGCGCCGCATACCGGTCGATGAAAACTACGAGCGAAATATCGCCTCATTAGAAAAAGGGCTGGTTAAGGATAAAGTGGCTGAAAAAGAAATTTCAGTTGGCGACCGAGTGTCTCTGACCAAAAACAAACTTGAAGAAATCCAAAAAAGCGGCGATTTGTCGACATTTCAATTAACTATTGGGGTAGTGAATGATATCAGGGATGACATTTTGCTTGTAGATTTTGGCGGTGAAATAAAAGAATTATTAAAGTATGATGTTGAATTAGTGCTTCCGGAAAACGAAAAATTATCAGAGGTCGAACAAAAGCCCGACACTAAATTAAACCAAATCTCACTCGGGAAAGGTCAAACCGCCGGCTCTACCGAGGAGCCGGGATCAACAGAAGCGACTGATGAGAAAAAAAGAGTTGAAGATATGTTTATAGGCTGACAATTTTCAACAAAAAAACCTGCATTGTTTGCATGGTTTTTTGTTTGTGATTTTTTTACTAGAGCTCGTTATATAAAATGGAACATCTTATATAGTTATGATTACGTATAAGCAATGAAATAAATTTACTTAAAATAGTACAAAATTCTTGACAGCTTCGTGAAAAACATACACCATAATCATACAATTAATAGATAGACGGATTACGTTCTTTAACATAAAACTGAAATAGGAGGCGAACGTGGACATCCCAAGGCTTAAAATTGGTCGATGGGAGTTTCCCCGACCTCTTGTTTCAGGAGGTATGGGGGTCAGGGTTTCAGGATGGCCATTAGTGCTGGCTGTTCTGAGAGAAGACTGCCTGGGCACTCTAACCTCAATGGGTTTAGGTGATCTTTCACGCGGCATGAGCGATAATGACTTCATCAGGACGTCCCGCGAAGCGCTGCTGAGAGAAATCAGAATGCTTCAAGAACATACCAACATGCCATTTGCAGTGAACGTGATGGGGGCACTGTCGAATGCCAAGGATTTGATTGTCACCGCAGTTAATGCCGGTGCCAAGATAATCGTCTACGGTGCGGGCATCCCTCGCAACCTTCCGGTGGTTGTTGAAGATCCAGACGTCGCATTGGTTCCTATTATCAGTTCAGCCAGACTGGCGGAAATCATCCTCAACCAATGGAAGCGTTATGGCCGCATGCCTGATGCCTTCATTATTGAGGGTCCTCTTGCCGGCGGACACTTGGGGTTCTCTTTTGAACAACTGGCGCATAGTGACGACTTCTCTCTTGTAAAGATCCTTCGGGAAACACTGGCAATTATTCAGCCGTTTGAGCAGTCAGGCGGCCGAAAAATTCCTCTGATTACCGCTGGAGGAATCTACACGGGCGATGATATCGCACTTATGCTTTCTTTAGGCGCCTCAGGAGTGCAAATGGGCACCCGTTTCGTCGCTACAATAGAATGTCCAGTATCAGATGAGTTCAAGCAGGCGTACGTGAATGCCCGCCTCGAAGATCTGCGCATCATCAAGTCTCCGGTAGGCATGCCCGGTCGGGTATTGGCCAATGACTTTCTTAGGCGACTGCAGAGCGGGCATATTCCCAAACCTAAATGTCCTTTCCACTGTATTCTTTCGTGCGAAAGAGATGCGGCGGGGTTTTGTGTAGCAGAACGCCTGGATAATTCGTATCGGGGCGATGTGAATGAGGGTTTGATCTTCTGCGGAGCCAACGTACACCGGATCGACAGGATCATATCTGTCCACGAGCTTATTTCCGGGTTGATGGAGGAGGTTAAAACTTCAACTCTGACATAATAACAACACAACAAATCGCGTAACTGGGTAACCGACCACGCGATTTTTTTATTTAATATGAATATTTTGATTGGAGCTTCCATTATTAAAATTCTTCGTATTCGTAAAAGTATATTGTCAATAGATTTATCGTATTTTTAATTTTCTATGTTTTCGTTATGGTTTGTTGGTTTTGTTTCAAATTTATAATTTATAAAAAAACAAGTCTATAATCTGCATCGCACAAAAATCTGTATTTCTAACTGGGGTGGATTTTACGAATAAGTTTGTACTGTTTTTTAGATAAAAAAATATTTTTTTGCTACTTCATACAAGAAAATAATTATTAATCCAGTCACTGCAAAAGCTATTAAGTATGACTCGATAACGATACGTGCTAATTGTGCTTTGCTGTACTGATTTTTTTTATATTGTTTATAGCAAATCAGAAACTGAATTAACGCCGGATAAGCTGCAATAATACACGTTGTCGCAATTATGCTTAATAACATATATTTTTAGAGTTGTGCACACAAACCTCACCGCTAAATACAGCAACACCCTGAGCGGGCTATCAAAGTTAAATTCAACAATATCTGGAAACTCAACTTGAAAAATCTAAATTTCCGAGTGGAGCGGGAGACGGGATTCGCACCCGCGACCTCTTCCTTGGCAAGGAAGCGTTCTACTACTGAACTACTCCCGCATGGAGGCCAGGAGGAGAATCGAACTCCTGAATAGGGGTTTTGCAGACCCCCGCCTTACCACTTGGCTACCTGGCCGCTTAAAAGCAACCAAAATCTTTTTTTAATATACCAATAAACAAAAAGGCGGTCAACGCCGCCTTTTTGTATTTTTTTGTTATGGTTACAATACTTCCATTTTCAATATTTTAACTCCCCACTGCTTGGCTTCGGCCTTGTTTGATTTCCACATATCAGCATGATAGTAACTGGCCCCGGACGGCAGCCGGTCTTCAACCGTGAAAACCATGTCACCGAACATTTCCGGAAATCTTATTTTTGTGCCAAAGGGCAGGTGGTTATAGGCGACTGTTCCGTGATGCGTCCTCGTTCCGGAAGCGGTAATAAACGGATCGCCCTGCGTTTCGTCCGGTGAACTCGAATAAGCGGTTACTGTCAGACAGATAGATTTTTTTGCCGGTCTTGAAGTAATCTCTGGCAAGCGTTCAATAATAATCAATTGATTATCGGCTAGAGTCGCATTTTTATCAGTGGTTTCGCTTTTTATTTTTTCAATATTCATCTCGCGCGCATCAGTCATTTGAGGATAAATCAAGCTAACCAAGCCAATCAACGCGATAAATGAAAATAATTTTCTCCTCGCCCTCCATCTTTTCAGTGAGAGAATGGGCAATTGGATCATGTTTTTTAGTTAATTGTTATAATCAAAAAAATCCTGTTTTTGCAGGATCCTTTTTAGCTTCTAGAGCCATTCTATCATAGGTATTTACTCGTGTCAATGGATGTTTTACGACACTATTTTTGAAAATTTATTTTGATATCTCTATGGCTCGCGCGGGGCAACTATTCGACACAACCAGGCAATCGCAATCAGCCAGGTTGCAATCATAGTTTTTTTTCACAAAAGATTTACCGTCGTCCCCCAAGAAAAAAACTTTCGGGCATAGGGCTACGCAAGTGCCGCAGCCGGTACACTTATCTTTTTTGATCGTTGCTCTCATAAACTTTTTACTGTTTAACTTTTATTTATCTGTTTTATGCAAAAATAAACTACTTCGTTATTCTTAATTTTACGCCCTTTTTTATTTCCAGCCAGTTTTTTTGTTTGACGTATTCAACGACCATAAAAGCCGCCGGGACGATTATCAGATTGCCGATAAGGTTCAGTCGGAGAAACGGCAAGCCCATATAATAAGAATAAAGTAGGCCGTTGATATTTTTTTCATACATTGGAGTAATGAGCCAAACGCCAAAGTTCGTATAAAAATAAAAAAACAGCGAAAAAACTAGGCCAGCTCCAAAACCGGCAAGAACAACTTTATTGTTCAGCTTTAAGCTTCTTAAGAGATGGCCGGATAATCCGCCGATCAAGAAGGCCGACCAGGTAAAAAGAAATATGGCGGTGTTGCCGATCAGCATATCAGAACCGACCATAATTCCCAGCGGCACCAGCAGAGCGTACCAGCCGCCCAGATAATAACCCGACAGCAGGGATAAAGCCGTAACAAACTCAACGTTTGGCGCAACGTGGAATACGGTTCGCGAAAGAATTCCAAAAATGACCAAGATGCTGGCGGCTATTAACTTGAGACGGTTGTTTTTTAAATAATCCTTATATTTATTCATCATGTTTTTTTCTTAAAATATCGATTTTTCAAATTTAAACTGTATGTCGTCTTCAGGCTGCATTTCATAATCACCGACGCCGACCATGGCTGTCTCGCCGTTTATATAATATATCCAATACCGGCCGTCAGTCCCGTTATCATAACCCAGCAAACTTTCTATAACTACGCCGAAAGGGAATTCCGTTTCTGTAACTTGTAAATCATTATGCTGATTAATCTTGCGTATCAAATCAAGTACAGTTATTTTCTGTCCAGCATCAATTAATTGCGTGTACATCCGCGGTTCACCCTGACCCGAGTCAATTACTAAAATGTAGTTTGAGCGTTCAGCTGTCAGTCCGGCAACCTGAGCAATGGGCATTTCCTGAATCCGGCTGATATAATCGTTAGTCGCCTGAGTGTAGCTATAGGTCATGACGCCGGCAATCAGGCCAGCAATAATTACCAAGCTAATTCCAAATTTTTTTGTCATTTTTTTAAATTAATTAGTTAATAAAAATACCCGAAATCTTCGGGTTTATTTCTAATCCTTACGACCGAAGATTAGTCTGCTTTGGGTATTCTGACTGACGGAGGATTGGCTCGCTGCGCCTTCCCATCCTGTTAGCTCTAACTAACAGAAAAGTGGCTTATGGCAGCTGGCTGCTCCGCATACAGTGGCGGGACCGTGCTGGATTTTCACCAGCTTCCCCATTAATTAAATTATTAATTTACGCTGATAACTATATTACGCCGTCGGTTGTTAACTGTCAAATCTAGTAATCAATGCCGGCCTGGGCTACTATTCCGCGCTGGAAGGGGTGCTTTACTTCTTTCATCTCCGTAACCAAGTCCGCGGCTTTGATTATTCGCGGATGAGCCTGACGGCCGGTCAGTACCAAAGTCAGTTTTCTTGGCTTATTTTTAATCATTGTGATGACATCGGCTACTGGTATTAAATTGCCAGCGATGGCACCATTTATTTCGTCCAGTATTAATACATCGCATTTTTTTAAATAACTTCTCGCTATCCGCAACGCCCGCCGGGCAGCCAAACGGTGTTCCTGCCTCGGCCTTCGATCGTTGAGTATGCCGACAAAACCAAGCCCCAGCGGCCTAATTATAAATCCAGGCTTAAGGAGCCGAAATATTCTTATTTCGCCCGATTCTTTTTCAGTTTTAACGAATTGAAGCATAATTACTTTTTTGCCGTAGGCGGTTGCTCTTAAAGCCAGCCCCAGAGAAGCGGTTGTCTTGCCCTTGCCGTTGCCGGTATATACAATCGTGATACCGTGCTGAGATGGCATACTATGAAATACTACAAGCAGAAAAACCACAACTGGAGCAGCTTTTGCAGCCTTCTTTTATTTCCAATCTGGCGCCGCATTCCGGACATTTATTTTTATCCACTATTTTACCTAACGCGATTTCTTGTTTGGTTATTTCGGTGCCGACCGAATCATCTGATTTTTTCTTTTCTTCATTTCCGCCGATGTTCAAAACCTGAGTATCACGACTGCGATCGCGATAAATCGTCACGCCTTTGCAACCAAGCTTATAAGCCAACCGATAGACTTTTTCTACATCTTCAATGGTTGCATCATGGGGAAAATTAACGGTTTTGGAAACCGCGTTGTCAGTATATTTCTGGAAGGCCGCCTGCATTTTTATATGGTCTTCGGGAGTTATGTCATGAGATGTGACAAATACTTTTCTGACTTTCTCGGGGATTTCTTTAAAATCCTTAATCGTGCCTTTTTCAGCGATCCGGCGCATTAAATCATCGCTGTAGAAACCTTGCTCTTTAGCCGCCTTTTCAAAATAAGGGTTTACTTCTATTAATTCATCGCCGGAATCAAGAATATTTTTTCTGACGTAGGAAATCGCAAAAAGCGGCTCAACGCCGGAAGAACTGCCGGCGATGATGGATATGGTCCCGGTCGGGGCAACTGTCGTTCGAGTGGAATTTCTGAGCTTTTTTTCTTTCCCATCAACATAGATGCTCTGGGAAAAGCTGGGAAAAGCGCCTCTGACATCCGCCAATTCTTCGGATGCAGTCCTGGCTGCTTTACCGATAAATTGAGCGACTTTTTCAGCTATTTTGAGGGCTTCGGATGAATTATATGGTATCTCCAATTGGAGCAGCAGGTCGGCAAAGCCCATCACACCCAAGCCGACTTTTCTATTTTTATCGACCATTTCTTCTATTTCCGGCAAGGGGAAACGATTCATGTCAATAACATTATCCAGAAAATGAATTGACGTTCTGACTGTTTTCCTGAGCTTGTCCCAATCAATTTCTCCCTTATCATTGACCATTTTAGACAGGTTAATTGAACCCAGATTGCAAGATTCATACGGCAATAATGGTTGTTCGCCACAGGGATTGGTTGATTCTATTTCACCGAGCGCCGGCGTGGGATTGTCGCGATTGATTCTGTCGATAAAAATAATGCCGGGATCGCCGTTTTTCCACGCCATTGTGGTCATTAGATTAAACACTTTCCGGGCGGATATTCTCTTGATAACCAGTCCGTTTCTCGGATTAACCATATCGTAGTCTTTGTCTTTTTCAACCGCTTTCATAAAATCTTCGGTTACTGCCACCGAAATGTTGAAGTTATTCAGCTCCATATTATTCTCTTTGCAGGTAATAAATTCCAATATATCCGGATGGTCGACTCTTAAAATTCCCATATTAGCTCCCCGCCTGGTGCCGCCCTGCTTGACTGCTTCCGTAGCAGCATTGAATACCTTCATAAAGGAAACTGGTCCCGAGGCTATGCCGCCGGTTGATTTGACGATATCGCCGTGTGGTCTCAACCGTGAAAAAGCAAAACCAGTGCCGCCGCCGCTCTGGTGAATCAAAGCGGTATTTTTCACTGCTTCAAATATTCCTCGCATATCATCCTCAATCGGCAGGACAAAACAGCCGGCCAATTGTTGGAGATCGCGTCCCGCGTTCATTAGAGTCGGCGAGTTGGGAAGAAATTCCAAACGGCTCATTAATTCATAAAATTCCTTGGCCGTATCCTCGATATCCACTTCCTGATGATATAGCGTTTTATAAAGATTATCAGCGTAGGCGATATTATTAGCCACCCGTTTAAACATTTCTTCGGGCGTTTCTGTCACCTGTCCGGTGTCATCCTTGCTTAAATATCTTTTTCTCAGCACGGTCAGGGCGTTGGGGGTAGACTTTACCTTAACCTGATATTCCTGAAGCATTTTCCTGGCCTCTCGTATTTCCTTGTGCTTCTGGCGATAAATGATAAAAGACTTGGCCACTCTGACTAAATTTTCCCTGACCAGGACCTCTTCGACTAAATCCTGAATTCCCTCAACGCTGGGCACTTCGCCTTCGGGCAAGCGTTCAGTCAATATTGTCACCACTTCCCCGGTCAGCCGTTTAGCTTGGGCTTTGTTTAATTCGCCCACTGACTGCATCGCTTTCTGAATAGCGATACAGATTTTATTTTGATCAAATTTCACTATCTGGTTATTGCGTTTTTTGATCTGTTTTGGCGTTTTTTTAAATGTCCGGCTAAACAGCTTAGTGGCAAATCTTGTCTGAGCCGATGAATCCGTTTCTTTTTCCATATTATTATATATTTAATTATTATTTTTTAATCTATCTATCTCGACATCAAAAGTCTGAATATCAGGGAATGATTTATAGACGGAAGCAAACCGTAAATATGCAACCGGGTCGAATTCCTTAAGCTTGTTTATCACGATTTGGCCTATTTTTTGACTGGATACCTGTGATCCGCCGATCTTCTGTATTTCTATCTCAATAGCGCTGATTAATCTCTGTATTTCCTCCTCGGCGTGATGCCGCTTCTCAAGCGCTTTTCTGATGCCGGATTCCAACTTCAGACGATTGTAAGACTCACGATTGCCATTCTTTTTAATTACCTGAATGTCCAGCAATACTATTTGTTCATGGGTGGAAAATCTGAATTTACATTCTTGACATTCGCGGCGCCGCCGGACAATCATTTCCCCATTAAGGGTCCGCGAATCAACCACTTTTGTTTCATGATGACACATGGGGCAGAGCATATATATTTCACATTTAATATTTAGGCCTCTTTTAGAGCAAAAAAAATTGCGTGGGACTTTGAAGTAAAAAGTTACGCTACCAACATCTAGTGCTTGCATAAGTATTATAGCACAATCAGTTCAACCGCCAAAATAAAAAAATTATCAGTCTTTTTGGCTGATACCAGCGAATTTTAAACTGTTGTCGTACAGGATAACAAATTTCTGTGGATAAATCGGTTTACGCAACAAGACATTTATTAAAATAAATCAACTGCCGATTTAACGCTCGCCCTCGAGCGCCGTTAGAACACATTGCTGGCCTTTTTTCCTTTTAATTATCACTTGAGCATTCTCAGCAATCGTGTTTTTGGACAACATCTTTATGTTAAACTTCAAATTTTCTTCGGTAATTTCATCGCCATGGTCTTCAATTTTACCCAACTCAACCACTAGGTTTGAGATTTTTTTTAATTTTTTTTGTTGAGCTGTTTTTAAAGCCGCGGCCAATATATCTTGAGCGGCGTATAAATCATGCATTTGGCTTTACAATTAATTGTTAAACTGGTTAATTGGTAATTATTATCTAGTTAAACAATCAACTAATCAGCTAATCATTTAATATCTAGTGGGTAGCGCAAGTCATACAAGGATCATAGGCCCTGACCATCATTTTAATACTATCCTGGCTGATAGACAGCTTGTTCTTGCCCTCAAGATACACTTTTAAATCATCTTCAAGATTTGATAGCATCTGAACGGTCGGCGTGATAATATTGCAGTTTTTGATATAGCCTCTGGCATCAAGTTCATAGCTATGGAAAAGCGTTCCGCGGGGCGCTTCAACCACGCCTACTCCCCGGCCGGCTTTTATCCGATAAGCGACGCTTGGTTTTATCAAACGACGACTACTTATAATCCTTAAAAGCTTTTGCACTTCTTCCAGGCAGTGCATTATTTCTATAAGTTGAGCGAAAATATTATAGAACGTATTATAAATCGGCCGCGGCGGTAAAAACTTAAGTATGGATTTCGCCTTTGGATTATAATTCCCCTCATTCAGATGCAGTCTAGCCAGCGCTCCGACGAAATAGCTTTGTCCACGCCAAAATGCCCGTTTGGACATTTCATACGGCCGTTGTATTTCTTCAACATCGTGCTCAAATCTGGCTACCGGAATTTTTTTGCCCTTAGTGGTCAATATCATATCACCCTGATAAAAAGAATAATGATTATTATGCACTAAACAGTGATATTCGGTCGGCCGCTTGAAATTAGGAAATACAATGGTTTTATATACCTCAACCAATGCCCAGACATTCTCAATTATCTCTGGTATTTCTTTTAAAAGACTTGAAATTTGATTCTGGTTAATTAATTCAGTAAAACCACCCACTTTACTCCTCAGGGGATGAATGCTTCGACCGCCGATCATAAAAATCAAACGGTTGCCGAAATCCCTTATTTTCAAAGCTTTTAGGGTAGCTACCGGGAATTTCTTAGTTAAATCAAAACCATGTTTTATTTCAAAATAATCGCCCAAGGCCATAAAATAGGCATGGAGAGAATGGCTTTGTATAGTTTGCCCCAGTTCCATTATTTCTCTCAATAACATAGTCTGTTCGGAAACTTTTACCTCTAATACTTTTTCCAAGGCTTTTATCGAACAAAGGTTGTGCACCACAGGACAAACGCCGCAGATTCTGGCGGTAATCAGTGGCGCTTCTTCATAATATCGCCCGATCAGAAGGGATTCGATTAAACGCGCCCCCTCGTGCGTTTTTATCTTGGCTGATTTAACCTTTCCCCGCTCCAGGTCAGCGACAAAACCTCCGTGGCCCTCTATTTGAGCGATGTGTTTAATCGCAATTTTCATAGATTATTCTTTTTTGACTTTTTAATCTTGGCTGACTGGTTAATCAGCATTTCCTGAACCCCGAAAACCTGCATAGCATGGTAAAACTGCTCGCGGCTGGCAAATGTTTCTATCTTCCTCTGAAGACTATCAAGATTCGGCTCAGACACCGGGCCACGGCAGCCAAGGCACTGCTGACCATTTTTAGTACAGATGGCCTGGCAGCCGGCCAGGGTTACCGGTCCGAGACAGATTATTCCTTTTTGTAATAGACAGCCTGACTGGACCAGCGGACATTCATAACAAACCGGACGGTCGGATATCGACGTCAACTGATTGTCCTTGATGTCTAAAAGCACTTTAGCAAACTCTTGATTGTTAATCGGACAGCCGGGGATGACATAATCGACTTTTACATATTCCGATATCGGAACGATTTTCGGATTATCTATATCTTTGATGTTGGGGTAGACATATCTGATTTTTTTATCCTTGTCCACGTAATTCTTAATTCCCTGAACGCATCCGATGTGCGCGCAGGTGCCTAAGGCAATCAGAAACTTAGATTTTTTCCTCATCTCCTTCAATCGCTTGATGTTTTCCTTGGTTATGGGAGAGCCCTCCACTACCGCGATATCATAAAAAGGCCGCTCGCGCAGATCTTCAACTAAGCCGAATTCCCCTAAATCAAAATGTTCGAAAATCTCCAGCAGACGCTTGCCTAAATCAAGGATGGCGAATTGGCAACCTTCGCAGCAGGTCAGGCTGATAATTCCGATAACGGGTTTATTGGCAAAATTAGGCATTAGATTGTCAGATTAGCTAATTGTATAGCTTCCTGGGTATAGCGGTACAAATTTTTTACCTGTTGTTTATTTAAAATTTCGCAGGCTAGGCCCCAGTGGAACGATACCCAATCTTTCTCCCTGACAGAATTAACGAAAGAACTGCCTTTTATGCTTTTAATAATTTCGACGGTTCTGGGCTCACTCAGTTTTAACTTTTTATCTGCCATGATCATTTTTCTGGTTTTTACCTTCAAATATTCTTGATGAATCTCCAGTACCTGGCCCCAGCTGATTCGGCATTTATCCATTGTCTCCAAGGTGTGCTTTAGCGCCCGATGGCCTGTTCTCAAAAAAACATTAGTCACGTGGAATGTATGATGCGGTTTAGCGCCCAATGGAATTTTACCGACCAGATATTCCAATGATTTCGGATCCAGTTTCTTTTTCAGATTAAGAGAGTCCGTGATGTGCCGGTAAAACTTTTTCATATTAGTATTTTCCAAAAGGTCGTTGCCGATCCAATAAGCCTCGACCACCCGCTGGTCAAAAGCATCTTCAATATTATTATTTAAAGCAATGAAGCGTAAATAGGGCCAAAGCGTCTGAAAATTCGACAAAATATCTTTCAGTCCTTGATCTACTGTCTGAGTAATGCCGTATTCAAATAAGTCGCGATTTTTATCCGGACCGCAATACGACAGCTGATTGGGCATAAAGGCATAAGTTGTGCAAGATATAACTCCAGTCATTTATGCGGTTCTTTAATAATTTGACTTTGCCTGTTAAACACAATCAACCAAAAAGCGCCGACGGTGATGAGCATTAATCCGGCAAATTGCGTTAATGTAATCGGCTGATTATCTAAAATAACATTAGCCAACGTGGTAGCAGGAAAACCAATCGCTAAAATTGACGTTGCCACGGTCGCCGGTACGTGTTTCAGGCCGCTGTACCAGGTTAAGACATAGCCAAAAAGCAATGCGGCTGTAAACAGCACCCAACCTATTTGCTCTTGCTTAAGATTTACCGCCAAAGAAAGCTGGTCGGTTGCGGCCCAGAAAATAAATATCACAATGAAGCCAAAAAACATTCTTCCCCAGGCGACAATCGAAGGGGCTATGTCCTTAAGCGCTTGTTTGGCTAAGATTTGTTCAGCTGACCAAAAAAGAGTGGCCAATAATATCAAACCATCGCCCCAGTTAATACTCAATGAGCCTAGCTTCGACATTAACCATAACCCCAAAACCATGCTAATCAAACCGGCGTACGCCCAACGGTTAATCTTCTCTTTTAAGAAAAACGCGGCCAGTATTGCCACCCAGACAAACATAGTCTTATGGATAAAAGCTCCCTGACTGGCCGAGGTTAAGCTTAATCCCTTAAAAAACATTAGAAATGGCAGGCCGCCGCCAACCAAGCCGATAGCCATTAATCGACCCCATTGTTTCTTTTTCAGGCTTTTCAGCTCAGGCCACCTACCCCAGCCCACAATAAATAAAATTAACAGCACCACGACAGTCATATTTTTCAAACCTGTAAAAATATACGGATTGACTACGCTAACACTGAATTTATTCAAATAGATAGACAAGCCAGAAATAAGCGCCGTGCTAAAAACTAATAGGTAACCCTTTTTCATTGTTTTATAAGTTTTAAAATTTCTTTAGCTTCATTGTCTGATATTTTTTGTATTGCCAGATTGGCATTTACCAACACCCAATCACCCGCTTTAGGCTGATTAATTATTGAAACGTCAACCTTGCCCTGATCCACTCGGGCAATCTTATTTTTTACCGATATTATTTTTTTCGGAACAGTCAGGCACATGTAAGGTGATTGGCAATTAATAATTAATAAGTAATAATTATTGAACAAGAAGTTAAAAGCATTTATATGCTTTTAATCTTTATTTATTAATGGTTAATTTCAAATTGCCCCTGGTATATCTTTTATTTTATTATAGGAAAATACCGGTCCATCTTTACAGACATAAAAAGATCCCAAGGCACAGTGCTGGCAAACGCCTGTGGCACAATCCATGCGTCTTTCGAATGATAGGTAAATGTCTTCATCGGGCAAGCCGATTTTCTTCAGCTCGCCAATACTGAAGCGATACATGATTGGCGGTCCGCAAGCCAGAGCGGCAATATTGGTCAATATTTTTACTTTGTCAAAAAGATCAGTGATTAGGCCAGCATGTCCTGACCAGCCAGCTTCCGGTTCGCTAGCCACTAAATGGAGATCGACGTGCTTCTGCCAAGTCCGGAATTCTTTTTTAAATAATAAATATTTTCCAGACCGAACGCCAAAAAAAACCTGAAGCCGCTGATTCGGCTTCGGCCGGCTAATGTGATCGAGAATCAATGTTCTCATCGTTACAAAACCGCAGCCGCCGCCAAGCAAAAGCAGGTTTTTATCTCTCAGCTTATCCACCGGAAAACCATGGCCGTAGGGACCTCTGATCGAAATATTATCGCCAGGCTTGAGCTTGTGGATTCTTTCAGTCAGCGACCCGGCCCGCCTGACGAGCAGTTGAAACGTGCCGGTTTCAAAAGAACCAGAACAGATGTCAAAGGGAGCTTCGCCATACCCAATTAAGCCAGCCATGACAAATTGCCCGGGCGTAAAAGCAAAGTTTTTCTGGCGCCTTGGTTCAACGAACTGCAGTGTATACAAATTGGATTCAAAATTCTGCTTTTCTACTGCTAATATTTTTACTGGATATGACGCGTATTGATTTTTCATGTTTTTTTCCCTCGGTTAATCTGAGCTGGTTTTAACTTCTTTGGCGGCTTGGCTAAATCTTTTAGGGTGATCCTTAAATCAATCGCTACCGGGCAAACTTCGATACACCGGCCGCATCCGACGCAGCCGGGTATGGAATATTCATCCGGTATGCGCACGAATTTGTGTTCATACCAGAAATATATCCGTTTGGCGATAGTATCAAGAAATTTATGTCCGCCGGCCACCCGCGAGAAATCAGGATAAAAACAGGTGTCCCATTGCCTGATGCGCTGGCCGCTTTTCTTTTTCTGGCCAAATTGATATTTAGTGGAAAAGCAGAAACAAGTCGGACAAACCAGCGCGCATTTTCCGCAACCAATACAACGCCGTCCCAGCTCCTCCCAGACCGCTTTATGCCGCTCAAAAGAATTTTTAACCAGTTTATAGTTTCTCACCATTTGAGGATCAAGGCCGCTTTCTTTGACCGGACCAACGTATTCAATATTCTCAAAATTTTCGACACCAGCCTCAATCATGACGGCACGGCCCCGACCGCTGCCTGAAAAAAAATGAAGACCACTAGGCGCTTCCAAAACAAAAATATCAAATTCCAGATGTTCCAGCGTATCTTCTTCAAGCTGCTCTTTGAATATGCCGAAAGACTGATTCTGGCTAGCGATCTTCAAGTAGCCAATGATTAAGGACCGGCTTTTTAGAGTCTGATAATATGAATCATGCCGAAAAACCTGATTATAAAGAATCAGCGCTCTCAGATCAATGATGGAAATTCCAAATAAAGCGCGTTTTGGGTATTCCCGGATATTCGGTTCGTACAGTTTATTTTTTTTGAAATCAAATATTTTATGTTTTTGCGGAAATAAAAAATCTTTGAAAGTGTTTTTTGTCAGCTGCGGCGTAAGACTAATGTCATCTAATTTCTTTATTCGAGTAAGAAAAAACCCGCGGTCTTTTTTAACCGGACCGATCAATTCGTATTCTTTTTTTATATGATTAAGTAATTTTTTTAACCGAATATCCATTTTTTTATTATAACACATTTTCAAAAAAACGAGATGAAATCAGCCGGGTTTTTCTACTTGATATTTTAATTTTACCTGCTTTTCAAATGTGTTTTTCTTATGTGCATCAAGAAATATTCCAAAACAATCCTGATAAGCACTATGCCGCCCAAGGTTAATAATTGCCCTGTTGATGGTACGACTGCTGTTAAAATTATTTCACCGGCCAAGAAAAAATCCAATCCAATAATCATCGATTTCATCATGTGGTCCAAAAATATATCTACTTTTACTTTCTGGCGGTGGATTGAACAGTTAATCATTACGAATAAATCATACAAACCGTAAGCCACGCCAATCATAATCACCACTATGCCGATAAATGAAATTATGACATCAAGCGTCTGGACAAATAAGATAAACGGTTCTGGCATTTTTTTGTCTAGAGGTTTAAATAAAATTCTATTAACTCGCGCCAGGTTTCTTCACTGATAACTCCGCCCAGCTGGAAACCATTTATATAAAAAGTCGGCGTGCCATTAACACCGGCCTTGAGTCCGTCTAAAACGTCATCCTCTATTTCGCTTAAATATTTGTCAGAATCCAGGCAGTCGTTAAAAACTTCCGGGTTGAGTCCGATCTGGATGGCGTAGAGTTTTAAATATTCCGTTTCAAGCTGGCTTTGATTCTGAAAAAGCTTATCATGCATGGCCCAAAACTTGCCCTGTTCATGCGCGCAGGCGCCAGCCTCAGCCGCTTTCAAGGCGTTGGGATGAGTCTCAGGCACTGGGAAGTCGCGATAAACATAGATGACTCTATCTTTGTGCTCATTTGTAATTCTTCGTATTATCAATGAAGCTTCCTGGCAATAGGGACATTCAAAATCAGAAAATTCCACTATACCGACGCTGGCATCGGGATTGCCAAAAGACGGATCATCTTTTGTCACCAAACTCTCAAAAGAGTTGTCCTGCGCCGTTGAAACGCTGGCTTCATTTGATTCGCTCTGTAGCTTCTGCAAATAGTCTATAATCTGATAACCGGCCGCAAAGACGATGAGCATCACAGCAGCACTCAATGAAATCAATAATATTCCCCACCAGGATTTATACCATTTTTTGCCAGATGGCAGAGATAAGTTTTTATCGTTTTTTTTACTTAATTGATTTCCATCCATGATTTCCCCCGTTCATTTTTATTATAACATAGAAATATTAAAAAATCCCCTTTTCCGGCCGACGGAATCAGAGCGGGATGATACTGACTGCGTAAGGTGCGCCACTCGAGGAGAGAGAATGAGTGTTCAATCTTATACAGTCGGATCCGTCTGTTCCGTCGGCTGAAAAAAGAGACTTCTGCTGAATTCACTAATAACACATTAATGAACTCGGGAAAAGGGGGAGATAGCTGCTCCCCAAAAAAAGAGGCGTAAGGCATCTTGGCGATCCTCATGCTGTTGACCGTTTACCAAATGTTGGCGCAGTAGACACTATTGCGCTGTTTAGCGGGCAAGCCGCTGAGCGCAAACCAGACTTCGTGGTAACCCGTTTCGGATAGCGGGCGACCGTTGCCGGTCAGAATTCCGCCGGCACTCATTAACAGCGTCTCCACTTCATGCGTCCTGGTTGCCGGGCAGCGGATAACAAACTTGATCTCAAGCGGCTGTTCGATGGCCCGAAGACCTTGATAATATTCGCCGTGAAATGGATAACGACAATCCGGCCGTAGCCTCCAGCGAGTACATTCGCCAACCAAATACAACTCGTGACAATCAAGCTCAGCGAGACTGGTGGCTATTTTGACGACCAACGAATCAAGCTCTGGCTTGCAGGCCGGCGCACCCGATCTTGGCAGAACAAAGAAAACAAAGCTAGCCGGCGGTCTGAAACCACTCATGGCAAACACCTCCTTGTTTCAACTTGCTGTAAAGATCGAAACCTCCCCTGAATTAATTAATAGCAAGTTAATAAATTCAGAGGAAGGGGGAACGAAGACGCAAGGCCGACGTTCCCCAAAATTGGCGGCAGGCACAGGATTTGAACCCCAGATCTCTCGCAAGAGACCTCCGGTGCACCGGAGCTTAACCGGCGGGAACCTCCCTGTTCACCGGTACCTGCCAAGACAGCTAACACCACCAAGCATCGCCCTTAATTACGTCTTCTCATTTGACGGAATCTTATAACCCCGCCAAAGGCCGTGAAAGCGAAGAAAAAGATCTGGACGCTCAGCGTGCCCCAAGCCCGACCCAAGACGCATTCAACAGCAGCGGCTGACTGGCCGACCATCATCATGGCACAGAAAACTAGGTATTTGCGGTCTGATAGTCGGCCACCGCGCGATTGGATCCATGCCCAGGCGGCCATCTGGATCGCAACTCCAGCGTAGATCGCCAGTCGATACCATGGCATATTAGCCCTCCACGGCTGATGTTATAAAGTGCTGCTTCTTCTGAAGCCTCAATCTGATTGGATAAAGGATTCGGAAAAAGTCCCCGCACCAGAAGCACAAAGTGCTACTGGTGCGGGGGATGAGGAGAGGCTGACAGGCGAGTATCCAGGCTACGAAGTCTAGAACTCGTCAACCAAATCAGCCACTTCCTGGGCCGCGCGCCAGTGACGCTCGGCCAGTTTGTCACGGTCCCGGAGCTCCTCCAGAATCCCATTGTCTAGATACTCGGCCAAGGTCCGGAGAGTATTGATGCGCTTGCCCCTGGCCTGACCCTCCTTGTGCAGGGCCACGGCGTGGCTGGGGCAGAGTACCAGAATTGTGCCGTCCGAAGTCACCGCCACCTTCATGGTCTCGGCCGGACCCTCCTTGGAGCAGGCCGGCCCGCCGTTGCGCGCGCAGCACTGCCACTCGGTCTGGGCCGCGATCTCGTCAGTGGTCTTGGCCACCTCGTGGGCACCGGTTCTGAAGGTCAACCGGGCCTTGAGCTCCGACGGGAACTCGCTGATTGACTGGACATCGCTTTCCTTCTTCATGGATCTTTCCTCCACGCTATGGCCCCAAGATTGAGGCCGCCCGGTTGATTACCCGACATCCGTCCTTATGACAGCGCCGGGCGGGACAAAATAAACGGAGACGGCTCCGCACCGAACTGAAGTTAATGAAGAGAGTTTTTTTAACCTCATTTCGGCGCGGAGGAAACATCATTTATATTATGAACTTCTTCTGAATCAGCGAACCCTATTTTAATTCCCAGATTCGGAAGAAGTGCGGTGGGAGTCATCCGAAGACGACCCCCACCGGTTGTTGAGCGACTCATAGCCGCTCAGGTTGATGTGCTAGTCGGCGGCGTCCGTGCCGGCGTGCGCGACGATCTCCTCGACCTTGTGGGCCGTCTCGTCGATCACGAGCCGACCGATCAACCGACGCTGTCCAGCGATGACGGCGTAGATCTCGCCGCCCTCGAGGCCGAGCGCGATGAACGGAGCCAGCACGCCCAGATCGATGATCGTCTCCGGGCCACTCGCGCGGTGAAGCACGAAGCGGGTCGGCGACGTCACCCTGACAGACGTGTAGTTCTCGACGATCTCGGGGATCGCCGGGGCCTGCACTGCCGGAACCGCATCGTCGGGCACCGGAGGCCAGACCTGCAGCTGGACGACCCGTTCGGGCACGTCCTGCCGAGGCCGGATCTGCGTCTCCGACAGAGCCTGCATCCCATGCCCGGCGCGCACGTCGTTTGCACATCCCATGAGGCTGATGCGAAACGTGCCGTCGGAGAGGAACGCCTGCCACGCCGGGGTCCAGTTCGGCAGATCGCGCCACCGCGGAATGTCGGCGTAGCCCACGAGCATCGGCCCGCGGACGTCCACCGGCACGATCCGCTCGATCGCGACCGTCTGCGGAAACGCATTGCTCTGGGCGACCGTGAGCGCTTCACGCTCGGCTCGGTAGGCTTCGATGAAGTGCTGCTCGGCCGCCTCGATGGTTGGCAGCCCGCCTTCCCGGACCGGGGGTCCGGAATAGGGGTCAGCCAGACAACGTTGCCGCTCGTACTCTTCCTGTTGCCGTCGCTGATCGAGGAGCAACTTCTCGGCCCTGGCTCGCTCGCGTGAGCGGCCAGAACTGTAGGCAAGCATCGCAGCCAGAAGGCCTGCGCCAGCCACTGCAATGAGCAGAACCAGCAGTAGCCAGTTCGGACCTGTGTTTGATTCCGAAGCTACCGGAATCACCATTGCTGGGTCCAGCGGCGGCATGCTTCCGCTGGGAAGCGGATGCGGACCGCCTGCCTCATGCGCCGCCTTCATGATGTTGAAGAGGCGAACAAGGGAAATGGGGACGTTGAGCTCATAGCCCGGCATGATGAGATCCGGATCCGCGAGTTGCGGATTAGATTCCACCAGTTCGAACCAGAGTGACGGTGACCCGAAGGCCACCTGCCACTGCCCGACTCGATCATCGGACGAGACAATGTAGCCGAAGGTCCCATCAGACCGCTGGTACAGCTCGCCCTGCGGCTGCTGATACAACGATCCGATCTGGGACTGGGCATTGTCTCCCGCGCTGACCAGCAGGACAGTTAGCAGGAAAGCCCAGAGACACAGCCTGTGTACCATTTAGTACCTCCTATAAGAAACTCGGCTTAAGCACCGTGCTAAAGCCGGGAAGGCGAGATTATACTCCAACCCTCCTTCAGAAACCCATAAATATAGGCTGCTCGAGGATAATTGGAGTTAGTATTTATACAATACTAATTTCTCCCGCTAAAACCCACCTTTTATGAAAGATCTGCTTTAGTAGGGCCCGGAATCAGCTGTTAAATTACTGTTCCGGGCTAGTTGCCCTCAAATGAGAACTGGCAATGTACAGATGCTCGGCCTGAATAGAGCATTCAGACTCCTTTCTCTTTCGATCTGCGTCGGGTCAACGCCGAGATTGCCGGCCAGAGCAGGGATAAGCGTCTTAATCAAAACGCCGTTCCAAAACACCCAGCCGTTGATATAGGCGAACACGATCTCAAGGGCTTGTTCCCGTGACATCAGAGCCACCTCCTTTCCAAAAAACAGCTCTTCTGAATCCACGAACCTTAACTAATTCCCAGATTCGGAATAGATGGAGAGGCGCGGGCTGAGCATGGAATGCGCGCGCCTCTCCGGTGTGGTCATTAACCCGACCACAGGGCTTGGCGTGATTTTTTGTAGTTCGGGACTATTGTCGGCCGCCCCACGCTGGATTGCCTAGCCAGCGTCCTGTCTCGGAGCCTAGATTGGGTAGAGCATTTTCGTGCTCCTCCTTTCACTACTGTCGTTCGGGATTGAGAAAGTCAACGGCATATTGGAGAGTTACGCCCCAAGCCGCGTGACGATCCTCTACGAAGTTGGCCTCGATCGCAATGGCCGTTTTCCAAGCCAACGGATGAACGACTGCCGCTGTCAGCCGGTCGGGTTTTTCGCCCCGAACACCGATCTCGATGAAACCAAGGTCAACGCGCACTTCGGCATGCGCTGCTTCAACTTCGGTATCGTAGCGCTTGGCATAGCCAGCGCCCAGATTCAGCCAGTTGTGTTTCCATTCGCCCTGGACTGACCCGAACTGTCGGATTTTTCCTTCAAACCGCTCACCTGACTGGCCAAGCACAACCAGGGTGACCCCGGATGCTGCGTACTTGGCAGTCAGTACGCCATCAGTCGACGGCGTACGGGTAACCTTGCCTGGTCCTTCACCGCTCAGCAGTCCGGCGGTGAGAGTTAACGGTCCGCGAGTGACCGAGATCGTTCCGCCGATGTCGAACAACGGCGGCGCAATCATGACCTCAGGAGCATTTGAAAAGAATGCCTCATGCGGCCCCGGGAAAAGGCTTCCGACCGGTGCGCTCAGCGCCCCGGCCGTTACCATCGTTCCAACCAGTGAGTCTGTGACGCAGGCGCGCTTCAACTGAATCGCGCCAAAGTCAAATTCTCCAGTGATCACCCTCCCCTGAAAGGGAGCATAACCACGAATCCGGAACAGCGGGACATTTACCGTCCCATTTTCTGCGGTCATCTGGGCATAGGCCCAGAGGTCGCTCTTGGTCTGAGCGTCCGCAGACACAGCGAACGACGAGAACAGAACCGCGACCATCAGCACCGCAAGCAGCATCGTGCGCATGGAAACCTCCCTGAAACAGCCTATGCCGATCCCGTACCCTATGGCACGAGCGTATTGAAGTTGATCTCGGTCATTCTCTGACTAGAGATAGCGAAACTCCGGGAGAGAGTTTTCGGAGCCTCGATACTGCCGGCCAGAGATATCCGTTTCGTCCTTCTGGACTCATCAGGTGAGATATGCATCTCACGACGGAAGAGGCTTTTTGCAAGAATGCATGGTAGCCTCGAACCAGTGAAAGAGCTTAGACCTCTGAATTGCTATCCTGGTCTCGAAAAGCAGCCAGGATAAGCGAGAAAAGCACCAGAACGTAGATTCCGGTACTTACGAAGCTGCGTAGACGTTTCGCGACCTGTCCTACGGCATTGCCGAGGACATAGGCCAAGACCCTAACGCCTGTTACTCCGGTGCCACGATCTAGCACCAGAATGGAAGCGACAAAAAACACAAGGAGCGCGCCGCACAGAATGAGACATGCACGGAGCGTCGTACTAGCGCTCCGAGCAACGTCGTAAACCGCCAGTACAATTAGAGCGAAGGTTAGACCGACCATAAAGTCGATTATCATTGTTTCCTTCCTTGCGGATATTGACTTCCATCCGCACCGAACTGGAGGCCAGGCGTTCAGTTTTGAGCCGAAGCTCACTGAACCGTTCGGCGTCCTCCGCCCGTCCGAGTTGTTACCCAAACGAGCGAGCTCGACCGACCGTCCTGTACCCCTCCATGTCGGTGCGGAGGGTGTTTTTATCCGCTTCTGTGCTTACAAGGTATTTTCTTTCAAGCACGGGGCGTGTGTAGGCACTCGCCGAGACCGCAACCGTCATCGTGAACAGATCGAGAAACGCAATCAATGGCATCAGCTTGCTTATAACTTGAACTCCGCTTGGCAGATCTTCTACCATGACGTATCTCCAGCGTCTCTCATTCAAAATATTTCGTCCCGACCTTTCGATAATTATCGGGGTCAGGACGCTCCGTGCCTACTCATCTTTTTTCATATAAATAGGCGCGGAGGATAAATTGTCAATGTTCATGTTTTTTATCATCAACGAGCTGGAGGCCAAAAACTGGACAGGCTCCGTCAGGCATAAGCCCGACATCCCATCCCGCCGGCTTCTTTTGAAAGCCTTGAGTCGAAACCCAATTCGATCAATTCTGCCAACGTGTCTTTGCCCCTCCATTTCGGTGCGGAGGAAAAATATCAATTAATGAGTCCTTTCCCTCTCTTCAGCATTCCTCCCTGAATACAGGGGAAACGCTGAAGAGAAGTTTCTTCCGCACCAAGCTGGAGGCGTAGAGTGAAGAGGTTTTGGGCCGAAGCCCACTTCTTCCGCTTGCGTTCGTCTGAGGGTAGGAGTTTAACACCCCCGTCCCACAGACTATACAAGTTTTTTCTCCCCTCCTCCATTTCGGTGCGGAGGAAAAATTGCTGCACTATGGACTCGAGGCTGGAAGGATTCGGCCCTGAACATGGGTTGTGACCGCCGTTCCAAACCTCGATACCGCGAGGCAACAATCCGTTTAAAAAGCGCTGATCTGGAGGCGAGTCCAAACGCCCTTTGAGCCTAAGCTCGGACGCTCAAACTGAATTGCATTGAAGCCATCGAGGTAATACCGTCATACGACGGAACATGGCCCGATGAGATCAACTCCTTCAGCTCCCTCCTCCATATCGGTACTTTTTAAATCCTTAATACGTTTGATAATTTAAAAATGGGTGACAGTTTGCTGCTGTCGAACCCGAGGAAGAGAGTCTTCGACAGAAACAAACCACCACCCAATATATGAATGTTAGTTTTCCAATAGTTTTTTAAAACAATTGGCTCTCTCCTCTTATAATTTGTAATGGGCTGATCAAGACCTCTCTCCAAATCTCTTCAGCATAACTGGCTATGATAGCGCATAACACAAAAGTTGTCAAGAGATATGCTAGTTTAATTGTCTAATATTAGCTATAATAAATTATATTTTAACCTTGCTTTAAGATAAGGGTATTAGAATTTTGTAAGCGAGAATGACCACACTCGCTTGCGTAAATTAGTTGCTTATAACCGTTTACTGACTCAAAAAACTATGATATTCTTTGTTCAGTATTTCTATTTTTTGAAAAATAAATGTCCAGAAAACCGGTTCATAATTTCGAAGTCGGCCTGAAGGCTTTTTTAAATAAAGACGGTTATTTTTTGGGCCTAAAAGATGCTTACAGTGAATTTTGGGACATTCCAGGCGGCCACACCACGCCCGCGGAAATTAACCTGCCGGTCAATGAATGCTTGCGTCGAGAACTGCTTGAAAAACTGGGTTTGAATATCCAGTTTGAAATAAAAAACTTGTTTGAAGTTTTTAAATTCCGCGTAAATCGGGGGAATAAATTAACTCCAAATATTAATTTGTTCCTTGTTTTTTACAACTGCCGCTTTGCTGGAGGCGAAATTGTGCTCAACAAAGAGTCTCTTAAATATGAATGGCTTGATAAAGAATCGTATCGGCAGTATAATTTCGGCGCTTATCAAAAAGTCGTTGATCAATACGTTGTTCAGAAATTGCAGTCATGAATAATAAAAAAATATTTTTGGTACTGCATAATATCAGGAGTCGTTTCAATGTCGGAGCAATTTTCAGAACGGCTGACGCCGCCGGCGTGACAAAAATATTTCTTTGCGGCCTAACTCCCCGGCCGCCGCACCCGAAAATTGATAAAGTGGCTCTCGGCGCGACAAAATACCTGCCCTGGGAATACCGCAGACAGACAGGCCGACTGCTGAAAGAACTGAAGCGGCAGGGTTGCCAGATAATCGCCCTTGAACAATCAAGAAAAAGCGTGCATTATACTAGGTGTAAATTGAAATATCCGACAGCCTTAGTAGCAGGAAACGAAGTAATCGGATTACCGCCATCAATACTAAAACTGGCCGACCGAGTTATCGACATCCCAATGCATGGCAAAAAAGAATCCTTAAATGTATCAGTGGCAACTGGGATAGTGCTTTTCCATATAATAAACATTTCGTAAGCGTATAGGCATTTATGCGCTTACATTAACAAATGCCGGGGTGGCGGAACTGGTAGACGCGCAGGACTTAAAATCCTGTAGGGGAAACTCTGTGCGGGTTCGATTCCCGCCCCCGGCACCAAAACAAAAAAAATCGTCTGAGCAGCTGACGATTTTTTTATAAACTTTATTCTTTCAGGGCGCCACTGCCAGCCATGGCAATCGGTAAAACTATCTGCCTGGCTATAATCCCGAGCAGTATCTGATTATTATAGCTGAAATCACGGTTGCGGTCTTTGTCACCCAATAATATCGCGCCCACTGCCCGGTCGCCGACCAGCAAAGGCACTCCAAGCATTGATTTGGCCGAATAAGCGGTTATAAAACTGCGGCGGCGGCGATACATTTCCTTGGTCACCACTAATTCGCGTTTCGTCCTGTATATCTGTCCCAAAATCGGATCTTTAAATAAATCGATTTTTAAGTTTTTTATTCGCTGGTTGTTGTTATAGCCGCGGGCGTCATGTATTTTTGCCAAGCCGACTTCCGGCTGATAGATAACAAAAAGCGCCTTGTTGGCTTTAATAATCTGAAGAATGGTATTTAATATCAGTTCAGTCAGATTATCCAAATCATCATAGGTTGAGGCTATTTTACCAGTTGAAAATATGGTAACTAATTTGTTGTTAGCGTGATGGAGTCTTTCAGTCAGATTTGAAATTATATTGCCATACACTTTATTGGCGATTTGCGGATAATCTTCCGACATTTTTATAAAATCCCTGCCCCGGATTTCAATCATGTCACCGGCTTCGGTCACCTCACAATTATGATTATGTTTCAATCTTGGATCATGAAGCGAACTCTCAACGGCAAAATTATTTTTACCTAATATAGCCAAAGTTTGAACTTCATCACTGAAAACCCGGTAAATATGAATCTGGCCACTAAGAACAATAAAAAAAGACCGGCGCGATTCACCGTTCTCAAATAAAAGTTCTCCTTTTTTATATTTTTTAACTGTTATTATTTTTGATATTATCTGAAGCTCAGGCTCACTTAATCCATAAAAAACAGGTATATTCTGGATTATTTTTGTGTCTATCATATTTCTATTATATCACATTTTTTGACTTTTTACCAGCCGGTTAAACTTTAGTTTCGTTTTCGCTTTTGTAGTTTTTTATTTTTTCCAATATTCTAGGCAGTCTTTTAAAATCATTAATTAGTGTTTGCTTAAGAGCATTGTGATATAGAGCGGCCGCCGGATGGTAAAGCGGCACGATAAATTTACCCTGACGATGAAATACTTTGCCGTGTTCTTCTGATATCCGGAAGTCCCCCGGCAGAAAACGATGCATCGAATGCCGGCCCAGAGTGGCAATGAGTTTCGGCTTGATAATTTTAATTTGAGCTTCCAAAAATGGGAAACAAGCGTCTATTTCTTCCGGCAAAGGATCGCGATTATTGGGCGGCCGGTGCTTGATAACATTGCCGATAAAAACATTGCTTCTTTTCCAGCCGATTAGACCAAGCATTTCATCCAGGAATTTCCCAGCCGCTCCCACGAACGGCCGGCCCTGTTTATCTTCTTCAGCACCGGGTCCTTCGCCAATGAAAAAAACCTCGGCTCCGATACCGCCCTCTCCCGGTACGGCCTGAGTTGCGTTTTTGTATAGAGAACATTTACGGCAAACTTTAATCTCATTTTCAATATCGGACAGTGAACTCATATTTTTTTAATTACTAGCGGCTAAACTGGCCATTTCCACCGCCGCCCAGCCCGCTTCATAACCTTTATTGTTATCATCTGTTGAACGGGCTATGGCTTGCGATTTATTTTTACAAGTTAAGACGCCGAGAATTATCGGCTTGCCCGTTTTTAGGCTGGCTGACTGGATGCCTCGAGCCGCTTCAGCGGCGATAAATTTATGATGATCTGTTTCGCCCTGAATAACGGCTCCTAGGCAAACAACCGCGTTGACTTTCTTGTTCAGGGCTATACGCTGGGCAGCCCAAGGCAATTCAAACGAACCCGGTACTTCTATTTTAATAATGTTATTTTTCTTAACGCCAGCTTCTTCCAGCGCCGATAAACAGCCAATCTTTAACTTATCGGTAATTTCGGGATTAAAACGGGCGGTAATGACCGCGACGCTGAATTTTGAACCGTCGATCTTTTTCAAAGAGGCCTGTTTCATTTTCTTGGCAGCAAACGTTCCAGATATTTGGCCATCATATCTACTTCTATATTGACTGGATCGCCTTTTTTCTTAAATTGAAAAATGGTGTGTTTTTTGGTATGGGGAATAATTGCCACCTGAAATTCTACCGTATCAGGATTTAAACCAGTCAGGCTGACTCCGTCAACCGCAATGAATCCTTTATTGGCTACATAACGCATTAACTTTTTGGGCAGTTCAATCGTGTAAATCAAATCGTGTTTGGTATCAAAAATATCTTTTATCTTTCCCACGCCGTCCACGTGGCCTTGGACCAAATGGCCGCCCAGCTCGTCAAAAGGCCGCAGAGACGGTTCGAGATTAACCTTGGTGCCGACCCGGCATTTCCCAAAATAAGTCCGGCGCATGGTTTCAGCCACAATATCAACCCAGAATCCTCGCGGCTCTTTTTTCGTAACCGTCAAACAGGCGCCATTTACCGCCACGCTACTACCGACTTTGGTACGCGCGAGGGTTTTACCGGCTTGTATATGGTACGACCAGCTTTTGGTTCTTTTTTTTATCTGTTTAACCGTACCGATTTCGTAAATTATTCCGCTGAACATAAAATTATCTTAATATTCTTTTAACTTGTTTAATATCTTCTTTGATTTGCTTCAAAAGCATCGTCTTATCATTATAAATCCTAATAGGTCTCAATCTTTTTACTATCTCCGCCTGTAAATGGGTGTTTCTGAGATCGCCTTTAAAGTTTAACAGATACACTTCAATTTTGAAATCATTTTTGCGCCGGGCAAAAGGAACGCCGATAATAACTAAACTTGGGTGGTTTTTTGTTCCAACTTTCGCCCAGGCGGCATAAACACCGCTTGGTATCGGATGTAAATTAAAATACCTATGATCTAAATTGGCGGTAGGATAACCGTCTTTTTTTCCAATTCCTTCGCCCCGAATTACCTTGCCCTTAACAATATGTTTCATTAATGCGCTTTAAAAGATTCTTATGTATCAAATCATTTGTGGCTAGAATATTTTTTGATTTTATTGTCCAGTTCCTATTCTGAAAATCAGTCACCCGGCCGCCGGCTTCACGAACGATAATTGCGCCAGCCGCCACGTCCCAAGCGTGAACTCCGGGAATGATAATCGCGTCTGACCTGCCCGCGGCCACAAAAGCGCATTCCAGCGCGGCTGAACCGAGCTGTCTAAAATCCTTGCTTTTTAGCTTAAGCGTTTTATAAAGATTAATGGCTCTTTTTATCGAGGCGGTACGACTACCGTGGCAGAAAGTCAGAAAAGCTTTGCTGATTCGGCTGTTGCTGCTTACTTTTATTCGGCGGCTGTTCAAAGTCGCTCCTTTTCCTTTTTCCGCCATGAATAGTTCATCGGTCATCGGCGCGTAAACAACACCAAAAACCGGCAGCTGGTCCTTTACCAAACCAATGGAAATTGAAAAGAGTGGATTTTTCATAACAAAATTGGTCGTTCCGTCAATCGGGTCTACCACCCAAATATAACCCATTCCTTTGGTTTTTTTATGAGTTTCCTCGCTAAGTATCGAGTGTCCGGGGAATTTTTTTCTTAATTTCTTCAATATCATTCGCTCAGAAAGCAAATCAAATCTAGTGACTATTTCATGTCTATATTTATCGCGATAATCGGACCGACCAGATTTCTGAAATTCTTTAAGTAACATCCGGCCAACTTCTTTAGCCAACTGGCTTACTATTTTTTTCATATTATAATCGTTTCTTGGTCTTTTAAAATTTTATGCTCAAAGCCGGCTTTGGCCAACGCTTCAGCAAACACACTCGTGTCAGTAATAAATCTTTCGTTATGGTAGTGAATCGGAATAACCAGCTGCGGTTTCACTTTTTTTAGGTATTTAATCGCTTCTTTCGGGGAAAAACAGACATCACCGCACATGGGTATAAAAACCACTTCGGCGGGCACCTGGCTACTTTTAATCGTATCACCGAGATGAAGAATCCGGCGGTCAATCAGGAAGCTGATGACGTCCGGCGGCGGGTCACCGCTGGGCAACGGGCCATGTTGCGACTTAATCCCTTTTATTTCTATATTATCCAGATTAATGCTTTCATTTGCCCCAATTATTTGGCCAGCGAATCCCTCCTTTGCCAATAATTTTGATACCGCTGTATTGGTAAATATTTTGGCTCCCGGATTATTGTCCTTAATTATCTTCAGGCTCTTGGGCTCATAGTGATCGCTATGCTCATGAGTCAAGAGAATCAGATCAATATTCTGCCAATTTTCAGGCTTGAAGTCCGTTTTTTCATAAACATAATTACCCGGATCGATCAATATTTTTTTATCCTTTAATTCAATCAAAACGCAGGATTGTGGGTATTTGGTAATTTTCATAAGACATTGTCATTCATTATTTAATTGCCGCTTCCGATTTTTTCTGCGCCAGACCAAAATATAACATAACGGCGTGTCCAAAAACGCAAAAGCCGCCTTTACCTGATAATTTGACCACATCACCGCCACCGCCGAAGCCGCCGGCACCACGCCCAGCCAAGTCAGCAATCCAATCAAGACTACAGTGTCCAATAATTGACTGACTAGAGTGGAGGCGTTGTTTCGCAACCAGAGCCAACGGCCTTTGGTCAGTCTCTTCCAAAAATGAAACGCCCAGACATCATGCGACTGTGAAATAATATAAGCTATAATGCTGGCTATTATTATTTTCGGCGCTGAATCAATAATCAGATTGTAGGCCTCGGCGTGCTTCCAAAAATCGGCTGGCGTCACCCAAACGGTCAATTTGATTATTAAAATTACAAGCAAATTAGCGTAAAATCCCAGCCAGACCAGACGCTGGGCTTCGCGCCGACCATATAACTCGCTGACGGCGTCCGTAAAGAGAAAGGTCAGTGGAAAAAGCAAGGTGCCGGCCGGCAGGTCCAGCCATAATATCTTAACAAATTTCACCGACACAATGTTAGCCATTATGTAGGTAGCGATAAAGCCGACGGCCAGCAGGTCACGACGCGACGGTAAATTATTTCGATCAAAAACCATATTAAAAAAAATTAATAATTAATGAAGAATAACCGCTTTGGTTTTTGATCTAGTGAGTCATTTTATTTCAATCTGATTATCGTCCAGCTGGTCCAACCGCTGGCGTTTTTTTGATCTAAAAATTCTGAGCGCTTCGCCGACAAAATAAAACGATCCGGTCATCATTATCATACCATTTTTCTTAACCTTTGTCTTGGCTATTTGCACGGCTTTTTTAAGACTATCGGCCGTAAGACCAGCGGGAAGTATTTTTTTAAGTTTTTGCGGACTGGCCATGTTCGGAATATCCGCGTCGGGAAAAATAACCACCTGTCCGAATCGCGCCAGCAATTTTATAATCGGTCGATATTTCTTTCTGTTTTTGACCGCGTAAATAAATACGGTTTTTTTTCTCAGCCCGAGCCAGGCCAACGTCTTAAGCAATTCCCCGACTGCCTGCGGATTATGCGCGCCGTCAGCCACCGTCAGGGGACGACGGCTAACGATTTGAAAACGGCCTTCCAGCCTGGCGCGTTTCAGTCCTTTGATGATTGTTTGCCTGTCAACAACCAGTATTTTTTTAATCAAGCTGTAGACTAATCCGGCGTTCTCCGCCTGCTTTGCTCCAACAAAATTTATAACGGCGGGTATTCTTTCGGCCGCATCATTAATATCAAATTTAGTGCCGGACAAACTAATTTCTTTCATCTTAAACTTAACCGTGGGCAGTAATTCAGCTTGATATCTCCGGCATTGACGGCTGATAATTCGATAAGCCGGGCCGTTGTTGCTGGTCGCGACAATATCGCGTTTTCCGATTATGGCAGCTTTTTCTTTAGCGATTTCTTTTATAGTTTTTCCCAAAATCTGCGTGTGATCATAACCAATGTCAGTAATTATTTTATACTTCAGGCCAAGCGCGGTCGTGGCATCCAGCCGGCCGCCTAAGCCCACCTCATAGACAACCCAGTCCACTTTTTCTCGAGTAAAATATAAAACTGAAGCCGCGGTCAACACTTCAAACCAGGTTGGCTGATCATCGATAGCTTGTTCGGTTTTTTTCACCAGCGGCTTGAGCCTGTTTATAATATCAGCAAATTTTTTCTGACTGATCGGCCGGCCGTTTATCCTAAAACGCTCAGTGTAAGATACCAAATGCGGCGAGTAAAAAGCGCCGACTTTGTAACCAGCTTCTTTTAAAACGGAGGCGGCCAGCGCCACGGTCGTGCCTTTGCCGTTAGTGCCGGCCACCTGGATGCCCTTCAGTTTTTTTTCAGGATGGCCCATCAACGCCAATAACTTCTTAATCCGGCTTAACTCCAAATATTCCCGCGGGCTGTGACGCGGGAAAGATCTCAAATAATTAACGTAATTGTTTAGATTTTGGTATTTCATCTATTAAAAACTACTTAAACCTAAGTCTTAGCGCCGCTCTTACATCTCGTCATTCCGCACTTAATACGGAATCCCGTTTCTGCTTAAAGTAATGGGATTCTGAAGTTAGTTTAGGATGACAACACTAAATACTTTCTAAGAGCAACATGTTCTAACCTCTTAATTCCTTTAAAGTTTTGATGTCATTGATCCGTTTGTTGTCTTTTGGCGTTTCCAGTATCAAATTAATCGACTTAAGACGTAATTCTCGCACCAAAGCCTTGAAACCCTCCAAGCCGATCTTGCCGTAACCGATATGCTCATGTCGATCCTTGTGCGAATTAAAATCAGCCATTGAGTCGTTTGCGTGTATCAGGCCGAGTCTTTTTAAACCAATTACTTTGTCAAATTTATCAAAAGTATTTTTGACCGCTGTTTTATTCCGCAAATCATAGCCGGAAGCAAAACAATGAGCGGTATCAAAGCAAACGCCGATCTCGGGGTGGCCGCTTAATTTAATCAGCTTAGCCACCTCTTCAAAAGTATCGCCGATAATCATGCCAGAACCAGCTGACAGCTCGATTAAAAATTTAGTGCCTCCGCGATAACCTTTCAGCGCCAGTTTTAGACCTTCAGCTACCGCTTTTTGAGCGGCAGATTCGCCTACGTCTTTAGCTGAGCCCAAATGAGTCATCACGGCCGCCGCTCCGATTAGGCTACCGCGCTCCAGCTCCTGCCTGATTACTTCAATCGAACCATAACGGATGCGATTATCGGCTGAGGCCAGATTAATATAATAAGGCGTATGTATGTAGCACGCGCCCTGTTTATACTTTTTCAGATTATTTCTAAAAATCTCGGCTATGGCTGGCGTTATTTCCGGCGCCGGGCCGCCGCGCGGCGACCGGCTGAACATCTGGAAACATTCGCAGCCGATCTCAGCCGCGCGCTGAGGCGCCTCGGTTAGGCCGCCGGCGATTGAAACATGGGCTCCTATTTTCATTTAGGTTGATTTATTCAGACGATTTTGAAAGAAAATCGAATACTTTCCGGTTTAACAGCATCTCTTCATACTGATCGCGGTATTCTGGAGAATCGACTTTATTATATGTCTCCAAATCATCCTTGTACATCTCTTTCTGACGATTTATATTTTCGGCTATTTGGTTTGAATCGACGGTGATATTTTCCTGAATTCTTATCTGCCTCAAAACCAATGCGCTCTTTATCCGCTGATTAGCCTGATTCTGAAATTCATTTTTCATTTCAGCCTCGGTCTTCTTAAGCTGTTTTAAATAATCATTGAAATTAAAACCCTGCCGCTCCACCTCAAGACGCAATTCACCGATCATCCGGTCTAGCTCCGCTTCAATCAAAATATCGGGGATTTCTTCAAACTCCGACCGGCTAATTATTTCCTTGAGCAACTCGATTTCATAACGTTGTTTTTCTTGCTGCTTTTTTTCAGCTTCGATATTTTTTTTGATTCTTTCTTCCAACTCCGCTGGAGTGGTAAATTTGCCGAGAGTTTTCACGAAATCATCATTTAATTCCGGCAATTCGACATCAAAAACCGAATTAATTTTTACCCGGCAGTCGGTCTCCTTGCCGGCTAGCGGTTTGTGAAAATACTCTTTGGGATATTTCTGCTTGAATTTTTTGACATCGTCTTTTTTCAAACCGATCAGCTGTTCCTCAAACCCTGGCACCATCTGACCATCGCCGATTATTAATGTCTGGTTTTTTGTCTGGCCGCCGTCAATCGGCACATTGTCCAGAGATAAATCAACATTTAAATCTACTTTATCGCCTTTTTTGATCGGGCGGTCAGCCAACGTTTCTTTGGCCCGCATTTTTCTCAGCTGCAATATTATTTTGTCCACTTCGCTTTTTTCCACTTGGACGATCTTCATTTTGGCTTTTATATTTTTATAATCGCCGAGCGTTACTCTTGGCAATAAAGAAGCTACGGCCGTGTAGACAAATGGGTTGCCGGCCGCCATTTTTTGTATTTCCACCTTTGGCCGGCCGATAACTTCGATTTTTTGTTCGATTACGACCTGAGCGTAGGTTTTTCTTATTATCTCCTCTGCCGCTTCCTGATATATCGCGCTTTCGCCAATCTGTTTCTTAACCATGTCATAAGGGGCTTTGCCCGGACGGAATCCGGATATGTTCATATTTTTGCTTAGCTGACCAGCCGTCGTTTTTAAAAACGGCTCTATTTTTTCCGGGGATATTTCCACAGTTATTTTAACTGTATTTTTTGGCTGTTTCTCAACATTGACTTTCATGAAAAAGTAGAATTAAGTATTAGAAATTCCATAAAAGCTTAACTCATAAAAGGATTATTGTAAACCCGTCGGGTTCGTGGTTTGACAAACAACAAGTGTTTATCTAAAATAGTCAGGTCGTCTGAGGAGTTGTTCCGAGTGGCACGAGGTAACTGGACCGCTATTCAGTGCCACAGCAACCTGTTCTGCTGGCGCAGGATAAGGTGCTTACCAGCCCCCGCACCAGAGTCCCGCCCAAGCGCGATGACTGGTATGGGGGAACGACAACTTTCTCTCTGCCTTACGACCACAATGGTCTCTGGGAGGAGGAAGTTTCAGATGAACATGGTGGATTATAACTTCGAAGGCGCTATCAAGCCCTGCGAGCAATCAGTGCGTCAGCCGACGGAACAATCCGAAGATCCGCGCTGTGCGGGGCGGGAACATTGCTGCTGGTTTTCAATGTGCGATCGATCGCACAAGAACCCGCCTTTGCCGCCGACCCGGCCAAAAATCGGCCGCATCTATTTCTAACACAGCTCTTTGTACGACAACACAGGGGAAGTCACATGGCTTCCCTTTTTTTAAATTATAAAGCCGTTTTGATCACAATGAATTCTATATTTTTGAATGGATGTTTTTGTCAGTTAGTTGTTTTTTTTTTGGACCTATTCATAACAGCTCCAAGGGCATTTCAGTACCGCTAATTCGATTCGTCTGTCTGCGGGCCGTAAAGAGACGGATAAAATCCATCGGTCAGTTCAGCATATTGTCCATTACTAGCTTGGATAACAAATATTTTGCCTTTATCTTCAACTAGTATATGCCGGCTGTCCGGCATCCAATACAAAGCTTCCGGAACGAATAGCCAAGTCTTCGGCCAAACTAAGCCGTCAATCATTGTTTTCTCAACACCTTCTTCTCGCAAAATAAAGTTTTTCTGTCGAAGGAAACCCACCGAGTAAATAATATTAACCCGGCCATTGGGGGACAAGCTGGTTCCCGTATAGCTATTATCCTTATGTTTATAACCCGCCATATACTTCTCCTGCTGTTCACGCCATTCAGCTTTGCCCAGCGTTACCACCTCCTCCTGGCCAGAGCCATCCGAATAAATACCAATTATCTTATACCAATCCCCATCGCCGGGCTGAGCCACATAGACCTTAAACGGACTGGCCTGCCAATCCAACGTAGAAACATTAGTTGTTACCAAACTTTGCCGACCGGAGGTAATTATAATAACTGCGCCGATTATCAAAACTAGCGCCGTTAAAAGTAAAAATATTTTTTTAGTTTTGCGCATTACAGGCTTTTCCGTTTATCAACTATCCGCTTGTCCTTAAGCTCTGTTTCCATCCCGATTTTTTCTAGAAGCACATTGAGTTGACATTCTTTTACTGTCACGCCGACGCCGATATCATTGGTAATTCTCTTTTCCAGTTTTGGCCGAAGCAGATCAAAATCTACACCGGTTGCCGGCGCTACTTCGACTATAATCTCATCAACTTCATAAGGATCGTTATTCTTTTTTTGAATATTTACCTGCCATTCTTCCACCTCTTTCACGCCGGACAGCAGGGGAAAAAAATTATTTAGATTCACCAACTCTCCTTTAATTTTGCTCAGCTGAAATTCTTTGACTTCAGAGCTACGCTGAATATCAGGGTGGATCTGAGGTACGGTCCGGCCGCAGTAAGGACATGGCTCGTAGCTTATACCCTGAGTCATATCGCCGGTCCGGTAACGGACAACAACTGAACCATGCCAATCTAATGCCGTGTAGACAAGCTCGCCCGCCTCCCCCTCTTTAACCCGATTGCCGTCCTTGTCAATTACTTCGAAATATTCCATATCAGGATACAGGTGATAGCCCGACTTTTCACAGCACTGGATCCAGGCTGTTTTGCCCTCAGTCATGGCATAAGTGGCATAGATATTGGGACTCTCTGCGCCCAGTTGATTGAGTAATTCTTTCACTTTTTCACGATGGCCGGGACTGACTCTTTCGCCGCCGAAAATCACATGCTTAACACTTGAAAAATCCCTTTTTTCCTGAAGCGCCTGACGCAATACGTGATAACAGTAACCGGGAATGAAAATTAAAATACCGGCTTTCAGTCTTTCAATGGCGTCCATTATTTTTTGCGTACCCATGACTTTTCCGCCCCCGGTTTGCAGGGATGTTATACCTAGTTTAACCAGAGCATAATGAGCCAGCCAGAAAGCCAGATGCGGTGAATAGGGAAAGCCGTTAATCGCCACCAGTTTGCGGTCGACTTTTATTACATTAAACATCCTTTCGCCGCTTTCTTTCAATCTTTCCAAATCATACGCCGAATAAACATAGGCTGTCGGCAGAGCTGACCGGCCGGTTGTAAAATGAGTGTGGACAGGCTTATACTGCCACTCCAGCTTTCTGGTCACATCCTGCTTAGTCAACTTGCCCCAGATTATCTTTATCAAGTCTCCCTTGGCCGCGTAACGTTTAATCAGATGCTCATCGGGCTGCAGAATAAACTGTCTTGGCTTAGATCGATCTTCTTCCGTCGGCGCCAGATCAGCCTTCGAGGTAAAAGGGATTTTAATTAAATCATCGGTTGTCTGAATATCAGCAAAATCAATTTTATTTTTTTTAAACAACTCGCGATAATGAGGGCTGTAAGGCAACTGATGTTTAAAAAAAATTTTTAGCTGGCGATTTTGCAACGATTTGATTTCTTCACGATTCAGAGTATTTATTTTTTCCCAATTTGTTGCCATGGCCATTATAAATTAATATTCATAAGTTTTTCCCGACAGCTGCCCAATGCTTTTCATAATTAGTCGAGTGTGCTCTGTTAAAATATTTTTTTCTTCCAGTTGGCTGATTTTTGAACCTAAAAATATCGGCTGGCCGATTGCCACCTGAACCCGGCCTCGATTAAACAATAGCAGTTTTAAAGAATCAAGAAAAGTTTTTCCAGATGGTCCAATCAAACCAACTGGCAATACCGGCGCTCCGGTCATTAAAGACAGACGCGCCGCGCCAGTTTTGCCAGGCAGGAGTTTTTTACCCGAGTTCCTTTCACCCTCCGGAAACAGACAGACGTTCTCTCCCTGTTTTATTTTTTCCGCGGCCAGTTCAACCACCGCTGATTTATTAGCCGGATCGACCGGCAGGGTATTGGCGCCAAGCAGAAAATAATTGCTGCGTTTATGGGTAATAACCCAGATTCTTCTTTGCGTCTTTCGATAAAACGGCAACAAAAAAATCAGACCATCAAGAAAATCTATATGATTGGCTGCAATAATAAACGACCGATCGGCTGAAATCTGATCAAGGCCGGTTATCGATTCAGTGTGTTTATTAACTGATTTAAGAAAAAGAAGATTTAATAATAGGTAAGCGGGTCTCATTCCTAATAGGGATATGTTTTGTGGCATAGCAATCCGATTTGCTTCATCAGATTACGCGTCAGCTCAGTCAGCCTTTCGGGCTTAATATCTGCCGGTTCGTCAGCCAACGTTAGCGGCTGGCCGAATTTCAATCCTAACACGACCTTCGGAGAAAAAAAGGCTTCAAAAGCTTCTTTTGTTCTCCGCCCCGGCGGCGCTATTACACCTAATGGAATAAGCGGTTTTTTAGTGGCTAGAGCCAAGCGCACGGCTCCGGTCTTGCCTTTTAATAATTTATAAGGATCGTAGCTGCGCGTGCCTTCGACAAATATAACCACGTTTTTTCCCTCTTCGATTTTTGATTTAGCCTTTTCAAGAACGGCTGCTTTGTCATCTTTTGGCACTTCAATCATGCCCAGCCAGCGCTGGCCGATTAACGATCCGAATTTCTTGTATATTCTGTGCTGGGTTAAATAATAAGCCCGTTCATTGCAATCGACCGCCAGCACCAAGCCTATAATAAGCGCGTCAAGATAACTGACATGGTTGCAGGCGATTATATAGGGCGGCGGCGGCAGATTCTCAAGCCCGTCGACATCAATCCGCCGGCGCAGAAAAGAAAGTATTGTTTGTCTAAGTATGGGATAAGCCATTTTAAATATGCTTTTTTTCTGACATTTCGGCTATTCGGCTCATTATATTATCGGTTACCGTGTATAAATCATTGAGTCGTGTCTGGGCCGGCTTTTTCGCCTTGAAATACAGCGGTTGGCCGATATTAAGACGAATGTTCTTTTTTGCCTTGATCATCGATCTGATTGCTTGGAACGGTTTTCTTTCTTTTGTGCCTAATATTCCAACCGGTACTACCGGCAATCCTGACCAAAGAGCTAAACGCGCCACACCGGTCTTTCCTTTCAGCAAAATGGTGTCTTTATTAGACCGACCTTCAGGGAAAATCCCGACAATCCACTGGTTAGCAAGCACTTTTAAGGCATCGCTTATTACTTTCTTTTTGTCTTTCCAATCTATTGTCAGGCCACCCAAACCAGCATACTTGCCGCTGGCTGCTATAAAGTATATTTTTCGTTCAAGCAGACGATAAAACGCACTGATAATTATTGGCGCATCAATCCAGCTGTTATGATTGGAGGCGATGATGAAACCGCCGGCTCGTGGAAGATTTTCAGCGCCTTGCACCCTGTTAACCCAGTGACCAAAGAAAGGGATAAGCGTGTGTCTGATCAGCCACCCGTAATCCATCGTTAGGCGATCAAAGCAACAATTAAAAGCGCGACTATGTTTAATATTTTAATCATTGGATTGATCGCCGGTCCGGCTGTGTCCTTATAAGGATCACCGACCGTATCACCGGTGACGGCTGCCTCATGGGCTATGGATCCTTTGCCGCCATGGTGGTCGTCTTCAATATATTTTTTTGCGTTGTCCCAAGCGGCCCCGCCCGTGGTCATTGAAATTGCCACGAATATTCCAGTAACAATACTACCAACCAAAACTCCGCCTAAAGCTACTGGACCAAGCAAGAAACCAACGATTATCGGCACAATGACTGGAATTAAAGCCGGGACAATCATTTGTTTAATGGCTGACCTGGTAACTATATCGACCGCGCGGCCGTAATCTGCCTCAGCTTGACCTTCCATCAGACCTTTTATCTCTTTGAATTGACGGCGGACCTCTTGAACCACGGCGCCGGCGGTCCGGCCAACCGCTTCCATTGATAACGCTCCAAAAAAGTAAGGCAATAAACCGCCGATAAACAAACCGGCTATCACCATGGGATCAGTCAGAATAAAATCGTAAGCTTTTTCAACTACTTCCAATTCTTGTATGTACGAAGCAAACAAAACTAAAGCGGCCAGCCCAGCTGAACCAATGGCGTAACCTTTAGTCACAGCTTTTGTCGTGTTGCCGACGGCATCCAGCTGATCAGTCACTTGGCGGACTGATTCCGGGAGACCGGACATTTCAGCAATTCCACCGGCATTGTCAGTAATCGGCCCGTAAGAATCAACTGCCACTATTATGCCGGTCAATGAAAGCATTGAGACCACTGCCAGAGCAATGCCATATAAACCAGCTAAGCCATAAGCTACTAAAATTCCGGCTACTATTACCAAAGTTGGCCAACTGGTCGACTTCATTGATATTGCCAAACCGCTAATAATGTTGGTAGCATGTCCTGTTTCGGAAGCCTTGGCAATACTTCTTACAGGCGGGTATTTACTCGAAGTATAATATTCTGTAATCATGACAATGGCCGCGGTAACAATCAAACCAACCAGAGTAGCAGCATAAATCTGCCAGATTGAATAATTCGGCAGGTTCTTCATCATTATCTGAGTAATCGGGTAAAAGGCAATGGCTGAAAGCACGCCGCTGACAATCAGCCCTTTGTAGAGCGCGTTCATAATATTTTTACTGCGACCAAGCCTGACAAAAAACGTACCGATGATTGACGCAATAATTGATACGCCACCAATCACCAACGGATAAAGTATGCCCGGCTCAAAATTCGGGAAAAGCAATGAGCTAAGCAACATTGTTGCTACCGCTGTCACCGCATATGTTTCAAAGAGATCAGCTGCCATGCCAGCACAATCGCCCACGTTATCGCCAACATTATCAGCCACCACGGCTGGATTACGAGGATCATCTTCTGGAATGCCGGCCTCAATCTTCCCGACCAGATCCGCGCCGACATCAGCCGCTTTGGTGTAAATTCCGCCGCCCAATCGGGCAAAAACAGAAATCAAACTGCCGCCAAAACCAAGGCCGATCAAAGCTTTTAAATCACCGGTAATGGCATAATACCCGGCCACTCCCAAGAGCGCTAAACCGACGACCAAAAGTCCGGTAACCGAACCGCCGCGGAAAGCCACGCCCAATGCTTCTTTTAAGCCAATTTGCGCCTGATTAGCCGTCCTGACATTTGCCCGAACTGAAATGTTCATGCCGATATAGCCGGCAGCGGCTGAAAAAAGTGCGCCGATCAGAAAACCAACAGCCGTGCTTAAATTTATAAATATCCAGAGCAAAACAAATAAAATGACAGCAATAACCGCTACTGTTTTTGTCTGCCGATTTAAATAAGCCTTGGCGCCCCGCTGTATCGCTAATGCGATCTTCTGCATCTTATCGTTGCCTTTTGGAACACGCAGGATCAGACGTATTAAAATCAGACCATAAATAATAGCCACAACACTAGCTGATAATGCAAATAGGAGTTCGTTCGACATAATTATTTGATTAATTAATTATTTATTATCTGAATTTTCTATTTTTTTATCAGCGTCAGGTTTGTTCTCATCGACTGTCGGCGGCTGGCTTTTTTTAATTGCTTTCGCTTCTGTTTTCTCTTCATTTTCAATCATCTTCTCTTTTCTCTTTTCCCGGCTGGTCGGTTCGGTTTCACCTTCTTTAATTATATCTATTTTCCAGCCAGTCAATTTGGCGGCTAGACGAACGTTTTGGCCGTTGCGTCCAATAGCTAAAGACAGTTGGTCCTCTTTGACTTCAGCTAAGGCCGTGCGCTCGCTTTCATTAGTTTTGACACTGAGTATTTTTGCCGGTGCCAAGGCATTAATAATAAATTTAACTGGATCATCTTCATATTCAACAATATCTATTTTTTCTCCGCCCAGTTCCGAGATTACTGTTTGAACGCGCGTGCCTCGCTGCCCGACGCACGAGCCTACAGGATCAATATTCGGTTCAGTCGAAATAACGGCAATTTTTGTCCGGGAACCGGCTTCGCGGGCGACTGATCTAAGCTCCACTGCTCCGGAGGCTATTTCCGGCACTTCAAATTCAAACAATTTTTTCACCATTTCCGGATGGGAGCGCGAAACTGTGATTTCCGGACCCTTAGGCGCCTGATTAATGCTAACTAAATAAAACTTTAATCGCAGTCCGGCTTGGTATTGTTCAACGTCAACTTGTTCCGAGGGCGGCATGATAGCAGCGGCATCACCCAGGTCCACAAAAACCAGCCTGCCTTCGACCCGCTGGATTGTACCGTTTATTATAGTTCCTTCGCGATCCTTATATTTCTTAAAGACAGTCTCGCGCTCAGCTTCGCGCAGTCTCTGTATAATCACTTGTTTGGCGGTCTGGGCGGCCATCCGACCATAGGCGGCTGGCGGAAACAGCTCGGTTTTTATTTCGTCACCGGCTTTAGCGCTTTTCTTCACCTTTTTAGCCTCTGCTATCGGAATCATTGTTTTTGGATCAAAAGCCTTTTTTTCCTCTTCGTTTTCGGCGGGTTCTTTTTGATCAGACTCTTCAGTTTCAGATTTTTTCCGGCTGGGCTCGTCTTTTATCTTTTCCGGCTTTTTTTCAGCCAGGGCTTTTCTGCGTTCCTCCCGTTTTTTTTCCTCCTCTTCTATTTCTTCTTGAGTTATATCAACAACCGTTTTAACATCAAAAACGCGGCTTTTGGCTGAATCCGAATTAAATTCTACTTTGATATTTTGGTTCTTTTCACCGAAATCTTTGCGGTAAGCCACGGCCAGCGCCGCTTCAATCGTGGCAATTACTGATTCAACCGGAATATTTTTTTCCTCACATATTTGCTTAATAGCTTGGGAAATTGGTGAACTCATTATTTTAATTTAGTTGTTAATAACGTAGGTATCAAAATGGACCAGTTAACAAAGAACTAGTCCACCCTGAGTATAACTAAAATCTTTTATATTGGCAAGAACAAATGAAAAATGGGTTTGTCTCGACCCATTTTTCCGATTTGATTATTTTATGTCTGGTGGGGGCGGTGGGAAAAGTTCGTCCGGCGTCGGCTTATCCGGCTTACTCTTGTCTTCCGACGTCTGATGAGTATCTTTGCCGGAACCGGAATCCATCTTGCCGGTGCGCGATTTGCGAACTAAATTATCAATAAATATTATCAGCACGACAAACAAAACCATCAATCCGACAATCAGCGGCCAATTACTCTGCTCTTCGTCGCCGGTTTCCTCTGCTTCGCCAGCTTCTTCGGAATCAGTCGTGTTTACTTCGGACCCGTCATCATCTTCATTCGTCTCTGTGCTTTCTGTTGATTGGTCGCCATCGGCTTCACTGTCATTTCCGTTTATCGTTTCTGTTTCCTTGGAAGCGGTTTTATCGCCGGTTTCTTCTCCTTTAACCTCGCTTTCATCAGGCGTTTCGCTGATTGTGAACTCAATCACTTCCGAGGTCCGGCTCTCCTTATTATCCCGTGAAACAGCTATCGCGTAAACAGAATGTTTTCCGGACGTAATATCATGCAATGTTTTATAGGCAAAGTTGGCGGTGCCTGAAGCGTGGTTTTCAACCTGAAATTGGCCGTTTAACACGCCGTCAATATATATCTTTACCAGTGAATCATTCTTAGCTAAGCCAATAAACCAAGGCCTGACCTCGGTGGTTAAATTATTCACTACCGGCCGGAACATGGTTGGAGCCGGCATGGGATACTCAACGATAAATTCCAGTTGGTTTGAATAACGACTGGCTTTACTATCTTGATTTTCGGCAATTGCTTTAACCGTATGCCAGCCCGGTTTTAAATTAAGAAACGGCTCATAGGCAAAGTTGGCGGTGCCTGAAGCGTGGTTTTCAACCTGAAATTGGCCGTTTAACACGCCGTCAATAAAAATTTTGACTACCGAATTATTGATACTTAAACCCTTGATCAGAGGCTTAGTCGTGGTTACCTTGCCGCCGGTATCAGGCGAGATAAGAGTTGGCGCGGGATAAGGTGGATCGGCACTGATTTCAGCATTGGCCTGGGTCAAAGGCATGGCAATCAGGGCCAACATAACAAAAAAAACGAAGGTTGGCTTCGCTCTCCTGACGGCTGGCTGTTTGCTTTCTGAAAAATTTACTTTTATCATTTCTCCTATTGTTAATTATTGCTTTCCTCCTAGTAGTCAATAATCTTACCGATTAGTGTTTATGTCGTCAAGCTTTCCATCATCAAATGCATCAGCGATATTTTTCAGATGTCTTAGGTAATGGCTATTAGAATTATTTTTAAACAATTCTATGGCAATAATATCTATCTGATAAGCCATTCTTTCTAACCCATTATTTTCTATATATTCACACGTTAAATTGGCTAACTTTAGGCACTTTTCAGATGTTATTGATTCCTCAGGTAAACCAAATCTACGGCTAGTTCTGGTTTTTACTTCTATGAAAAAAAGTTTGCCTTGCCGCTGGCATATTATGTCTAATTCACCGTTTTTAAGCCTGACGTTTTTTTCTAAAATCTCGTAACCATTTTTACTTAGGTAGTTTTGAGCGATTTTTTCACCCAAGACGCCAATCTGATTTTTTCCAATAAGCATAAAGAAGACATCTAATACTCCCAGCTGTCTTTTTTATCTATTATTAGCTAATTTATGGATTTGTTTTGGTAAATAAAAGACCAAAATGATAAGGACCGGCATCAAATTTTTCAAGCAACTGAAATTCAAGATCTTTAGCAATGTGCTCTATTTTTTCTGGCTGCACCCTATCTTTTTCCAATGGTCCAAAGGGTGCGCCGTGCGGCTTCCAGTCAACTATTAAAAGCATGCCTTCGCGTTTCAACATTCTTTTGGCTTCTTTCATTATTTCCTTATGTTTTTTCGATTGAAAAAGAGTATTAATTAATAAGGCTCTGTCCAGCGCGCCATCAGGTATTTTCGTAGCGCCGTAGATCTCCAAGTTTGACCAGACGGTTCGGACATTATTAATTGACTGCATTCTAGCTTTGGTAATAACGCTTGCCAATACAGATTTCAAGATATCCACCGCGTAGACGATTCCTTTATCGCCGATTGCTTTAGCCGCCTGAAGCGTAAAAACTCCGCTGCCCCCACAACCAAGATCAGCCACATTCATGCTGAATGTAATATCAGCCTTCTGGATTAATTTTCTCGGGTCTAATAGTTCATTGCCGCCCGGTATTCTTTCTACCATATTTCTCAGTTAACTTTCTTTTATTATACCAGATTCGGTGCTGTAAATCAATTGCCTCTTTAATTGGTTTGTAACTTAAACGATGTAATGCGCAGATACCATGCTTTTTTATTTTTCCGCTGTGCAGTCTAGTGCCATAGCCCTTGTGACTATCAAATCCATAAGCGGGGTATTTTTTATGATAATCCCGCATCAACTGATCTCTCGTTACTTTGGCTATAATTGAGGCAGCGGCAATAGAATATATTTTCCGATCACCGGAAACGATTGATTGGCTTTCGGATTCATAAGGAATTTTAATAGCATCGATTAATAAATAATCAGGCGGGCTGGATAATGCATTCACCGCCTTAATCATAGCCAGCCGGTTGGCATAATTTATCCCCATACTGTCTATTATCTGCTGACGGATAATGCCGATCGACCAACAGCTGGCCAGTTTAATGATTTGGGTAAAGATATTTTCCCTTTGTCTTGCGGTTAGCAGTTTGGAATCGTTAAGCCCGGATATTTTTACTCCAATCGGCAAAATAACCGCCGCCGCAACAATCGGCCCGGCCCAGGCGCCACGCCCGGCCTCATCCAGACCGGCAATTTGCCGATAGCCTTTTTGCTGCAATGATTTTTCATACTGCCAATTTGGTCTCATATGATCATTATATTACAAAACAATCAATTGAAATATGATAATTGCGTCTTTCCGTCTATTAACAAAAAAGCGGATATTACCGCTTTCTTGCCTAAGTTGATTTTTTTAATACCCTCTTAGTTTGATCGCTTCGGCCACCCGGCTGACAGCCAGAATATACGAGCCCATTCTTAGATTTACTTTATGTATTTTGGCAGTAGCTTGAGTTTGTTTAAAGGCTTCCCTCATTATTTTCTGCAGACGCTTAAGGACTTCGCTTTCGTCCCAGTAAAACTGCTGGAGATTCTGTACCCATTCAAAATACGAAACAGTGACGCCGCCGGCATTGGAGAGAATGTCAGGTATAACCAATACTTTCTTCCGATCCAGCTTTTCATCGGCTTCCGGCGTCACTGCGCCATTAGCCAACTCAAGAATAATCTTTGCTTTTATCCGGTTGGCATTTAGGCTAGTAATCTGATTATCAAGTGCCGCCGGCACCAGAATATCGCAGGCTTGTTCCAGAAGCTGTTTATTTGACAGCTTCTTAGCGCCCGGGAAGCCGACCACGGTCTGATTGTCAGATTTATAGGCCTCAACCTGATGCGGATCAAGACCTTTTTGATTATAAATGCCGCCCTGGGAATCTGATAGGCCGACTATTTTAAAATTTATTTGATGGAGCATTTTGGCAACATAGCTTCCGGCGTTGCCGAATCCCTGGACAATCACCCGGCTGTTTCGGTCGCATTTAACACCTTCCAGATCGCAGACTTCCTCTAATACGAAAATACCGCCTTGCGCTGTTGCGTATTGCCGGCCTTGACTGCCACCGATTTCAATCGGTTTGCCGGTAACAATACCCGGAACATTATAACCGGACATGCGGCTGGCCTCGTCCATTATCCAAGCCATAATCTGTGGATTGGTATATACGTCCGGCGCTGGGATATCTCGGTTCGGTCCGATAAAACCGTTCAACCCTCTGACATAGCCTCGGGTCAGACGTTCCAGTTCACCGTGGCTTAATTTTCTCGGATCAACAACAATGCCACCCTTGGCGCCGCCATAAGGTATATTCATCAAAGCGCATTTCCACGACATCAGCATAGCCAAGGCTTTAACTTCATTAATGTCGGCCTTCGGATGATAACGGATGCCACCCTTAGTTGGTCCACGCGACTCATTATGTTGCACCCGGTAACCATTAAACACTTTCACTTTGCCGTCATCCATCACCACCGGGATCGATATCTGCAAAGTTCGAATGGGTGTTTTTAAAATGTTGTGGACATCGGGATTGAGGTTGATGATTTTGGCCGACTTATCAAGCTGTCGGATAGCGTTTTTGAAAGGGTTAGAATTTACCATATGTTTTTTCATTTATTACTTAAATATTCTTTTATGCCCTCGGCTAAAACTAAAATGGCTTTTTTTAACTTATTTGATTCCGGTACAAAAGCTATCCGAAATTCTTGTCTGCCGTCTTCCGGATTCAGGTAAAAACCTGTTCCCGGAGCGACTAATACGGTTTGCTTTTGATAAGAGAATTCAGTCAGAAGCCAGCGCGCAAAATCTTCGCTGTCTTCAATCGGCAATCTGATAAAAGTGTAAAAGGCGCCTTTAGGTATTGTCATTTCCATATTATCTATGCCGGACAACCCGTCTACGACTATCTGGCGTTTTTCTTTAAAAGATTCCCGCAATAAATTCACATAAGTTGAATTGTTTCTGATCACCGGTATAACCGCCAGTTGGCTGAGCAGAGGGGCAGAAAGACGACTCTGTGAAAATCGTTTTATGGTTTCAATGAAACTTTTATGACGGCTGATTATACACCCCAACCGAAAACCACAAAGACTATATCGTTTTGATACGCTATCCACCACTATAAGTCTGTCTTGTAATTCAGAGATGCTTAGGGCGATTAAACTCGGCTGATCATACACAATTTCCCTGTAAACTTCGTCAACAATTAAACTTAGATTATTTTCATCAGCAATTCTTCCCAGCATTAATAAATCTTCTCTTGAATACAAGCAACCGCTTGGATTCGATGGATTGTCAATAATAATCGCCTTGGTCCTCGGACCAATAGACTTGGCTATTGCTACCGAGGAAGGGGCTGAGAAACCAGACTGATTTTTTTTCAACGGCACTGATTTTACTTTTAATCCGATCAATCTAGCAATCGATGAATAATTTGGGTAAAAGGGTTCAAAAACGATTAATTCATCATCCGGATCGGCCAAAGCGGCCAAGGTAAGAAGCAGTGCTTCACTGGCGCCAGTAGTGACAACAATATCGCCAGCCTCAACTCCAGCGCCCTGCTGATTATAATATTCCGCCCAGGCGCTTTTCAGCTCCTCCAAGCCGGCAGACGGGGCATATGGAATTTTTTGACGCTTAGTCTTGCTAAAATAATTAAATACTTCACCCGGCGGAAACTCATCTGTCTCGCCGATATTTAAACGGTATACTTGTATACCTTTTTTTTCGACCTCTTCTACCGATCCATTCAGTAACCGCAGAGGAGATTCGCCTATTTGCCGGCTACGCTGTGATAATCTCATTTTCTCAAATTATTATACCAATAAAATATATCCTAGCCTTAACCTTATTATTTAATAGCTAAGATATGCGGCTTGAATTCTATTTAATTCCTTCAAGCTCTTTAAGTATTTTTTCTTTTGATTGAAGTCCAACCATTTGTTTTTTCAGCTCGCCATTTACAAAAATCGCTACAGTCGGAATGCTCATAATATTATACTGGCTGGCGCTTTGAGGATTTTGATCCACTTCCAGCTTGCCGACTTTTAATTTGCCTGTTTGTTCGTTAGAAATTTCTTCGATTATCGGCGCCAGTGCCTTACAAGGACCGCACCAGGTGGCCCAAAAATCAACTAACACAGGCAGATTTTTTTCCTGAATTACTTCCTTCTCGAAGTTTTGATCAGTTAGTGTTACTTCAGCCATATTATTTGATTTAATAATTAATCGTTACTTTATTGTAAAATAGACGGTTAGAAAAGTCTAGCCGTTTTGGATCAACCACCGCTTTCTGATAACTGGTCAGGTAAAGATTCTCTTGTCATCAGATCCGCCACCATTTAATAACTCATCTTCAGTACATATTCTTTAAACCATTAATCCCAAAAAAATTCTGCTATTTCCTCGATTGAAATATTGTTTGGATAAACAGGGGGAAATTTTTTAATAATTATTTGTGGCCCCTTCTTTCTCTCAAATTATTATTAGGCTGTCAATCAATTCCAGTTAATTTAAATAAATTGATCAATTGATAATAGTCCTGCTCCAGCGCTTTCTGTTTTGTCTTCTCAAAACCCGTTTGTCTGATTAACTAATACTGATTTTCAGCGGTTTTTAAGCAAACTCTGAATAAATTATTCAGCTCTCCTAAATCAATTATATTTTGTCCATCAGTAATGAAGGCATGTTCAACCAAACACTTTTTTAAATTTCCTTTAAAGACTGCGTGACAGCCGACAAAATACACATCAAGTTCAACGTTTCTTTAGATTGAATAGATTAAAAATTCTTTGGTCGGGAAATTTTTTTTGCCTGCGGCCGGAGAGACTCCGACTTAAGATTTGGGAATTTCCTGATTACTAAAATGCTTTTCGGCCCGTACCACTCTGAAACGTCATATGGTCCCCAGACTTCAATCCCGCTGTCAACGCACCAGTCATTCATCAACCCGTTCACCAAGCTGGAGCAAATAAAATACAGCAATACAGTTGATTTGATATTTTCGGCGTTCTTCTCTGCCATAATATTTTCTTAATTTGGCTCTCAACTTCCGGGAAGAATGGCTGATGTTTTTACTTTTAGCAAAAATATCCTTTTTAATTTTTATTCTTAGAGCCTGATACCAAAAATTCATCATATCTTTATAACCCCCTACATCAAATTCTGCGTTTTGTCTTTGACAGTTGTTTTGATGGTGGACTAAAAAGAATATGATTGCTCTTATACATGACGGCGTAGGAATATAATTAATTTATTTGTCTATTGATAATCTAAGTTTTTTAAATTTTTTAATCAGACTAATTACTTTCCTAATCCAGAGATCACTATACAGCGGGTGAAAATGAAGAACAGCGAACAGCTCAAATGTTTTTAAATCCGTCCCTTGATAAAAACGCTGGACCGACTCAGTATATTTATCCATCCACGCCAGGTGAATCGGTACGATGCTTGAATCAATAATCCTATCATTTTCTTGTCTGCCACCAACTTCGGCTTTCATAATATTTCTTAAAATCTCGGCGGCGTTTGAAACGCCGACAACACACAGGATTACTATTTGACGGCTAATTATTAAAGGATGGGAAGTTAAGTTGCCTATTTCACAAATAATGGCTCCAACCTTGGACATCATCATTATCATGGTTAGATCTGCAATTCGCGTAACTAAAATATCGCCTTTTTGGAAATTATCGCCTTCCTGTCTGTTGGCAGTAACTCTTATTTTGTTTCTTGCCACGCCCGGACTAGTGTCAAAGCCTTTTAATACTTTTCTCATTTTAATAACTGCCATTAATTTAAATAACTTCTCATTAATTAAGTTATATATTATTATGTCAATAATATTGACATTATTAATTAGTAATTTAGCTCAAATTAAAGCATCAATTATAATTAATATTATTATGTTGTCAATAATATTGACATAATTTAAATATAATATATTATAAAATTGCTTTCTTATTTTTGCTATTTAACTTATTAAATAATTATGGAACTAGCCCAAGCTCTAAATATAATTGGCCTAACCGAAAAAGAATCAGCTGTTTATCTGGCCAGTCTTGAATTGGGACAAGATACGGTTTCTCATATATCAAAAAAAGCTAATTTAAAAAGACCGACCGTATACTTAGTTCTTAATTCACTCGTCCAAAAGGGTTTAATCAATTCGCTTATTCGCGGCAAGCACACTTTTTATGTCGCTGAAGAACCCAAGAAGCTTTTTAGCCTAGTGGCTCAGCAGGAGCGCGCGCTGAAATCAGTTCTTCCCGCTCTGGAGGCAATAAACAACAGACAAAAAAATAAACCGAAAATCAGATTTTTTGAAGGGAGCGATGGTTTAACTGCTATTTACAAAGAGGTTTTAGCCAGTAAAGAGATCCGTTGGTGGGGATCTGTTTCTGCTATGGGGAAAAAATATAAATATTTAAGTGATTACTTCGCGGATATAGCCAATAAAAATAAACCTAGGGTTTACGATCTTCTTGCAGACACGCCCGAAGATAGAGCGTATGCGAAAAAAGTGTTTAGTTGCAATTATGAAATTCGTTTTTTTCTTAAAAAAGATTTTATTTCAATCGATTCTGCTTTATTTGATAATAAATTTTCAATTGCTGCTTTTGACGACAACCCGCATGGTTTGATAATAGAAAGTCAGCCCATTATTGATTCTTTTAGACAGATTTGGGATTTGGCTTGGAGTTCGGCAATACCATATAAACTAAACAAACCAACGAAAAAAAAATAAAATAATTGCTTTTCGTAATAAGTTAGTTATAATCAAATGTACACGGGCCCGTAGCTCAGCTGGCTAGAGCGCCTGCATGGCATGCATGAGGTCAGGGGTTCAAGTCCCCTCGGGTCCACCATAAAAATGTTCCACGTGGAACATTTTTTATAATCTATCAAACCTTTTAGTTAAAAGGTTTGACCTAAATACAAAAACAGCCTTTGCTAAGGCTGCTTTTGTTATTAGTCTAGACTAATTTTATTCCCCGTTCCTGCCTCGATCGGATAAATCTCGGCTCATTTTTTCCAATACTTCCTTTGCTTTATCTCTTCCACCAAGACCAAAAGCCAATCCTCCGGCTAAAGCAATCATTCCCACTAAACCTGTAAAAAGTATTTGCAATAGGTTAGCAGCTACTTTTAGCTGAACTAATGCTGCTAATATGCTAAAAACTAGAATAGACCACTTAGCAACGCTGGCAAGAAAGTTTGCTGAAAGGAGATTAGCTGCTTCTACAGCTTTTTTTACTACTTGATGGGCAAAATTGGCGAATACCACCCCAAGCAGAAGGATAATAACAGCAACTATTACGTTTGGAATATACGACACTATTCCATTCAAAAATTCAGTTACCTGTGTCATATTCAAGATCTCAGTGGCTGCAATTATAAACACTATGAACAAGAACCACTTAACAAGAAATCCTCCAGCTTTAGCAATATTCAGTTTAATACCAGCCTTCTCAAAGCCATCTTTTATGCCAATCCTCTTAAGCGCATTATCAATCCAGACAATTTTTAATAGCCGTACTATTATTTTTTCAACTAATAGTGCTATATACCAGCCTACAATTAATATCAACAATGCTCCAAGTAAACTAGGAATAAATTTAATAAAACTGCTCCAGATATCCTGCAAAGATGAAACTAGCACATCTCCCCAATCACTAATTGTATTCATATTATTCACCTCCCTTCAATTATTTAGCTAATATTTGCGTATTATTTGAATGTTCCACGTGGAACATTGTATTGGTGGACTTTACCAGAATCGAACAAATGACCTCTGCTACCCGCCTGCCAATGCTTGGTGGAGACAGGGGGAGTCGAACCCCCGACCTTCGCAATGCGAATGCGACGCTCTACCAACTGAGCTATATCCCCACCAAGCGGCGGGCGGGTGAAAATGCGGCGCTTTACCAGATAAGCTTACAGCCAAGATCATTATTGCTTAAAATGCCACTAATACCATGCAGACTTATTTGTAGTCAGTAAATATCAAGGCGCTAAATAGAGTAGAATGTCAATTTTTCCTAAGATTTTTTTAAGAAGAAAGCTGAAAATCCAGAAAACCTTTTTTACCAATGCGACACTAATAAAACACATTTACTAGTGGTGCCCCCGGGAGGAATCGAACCACCATCCAGGGCTTAGGAGTCCCTTGTTCTATCCATTGAACTACGGGGGCAATAATTTTTTAAATAACTTTATTTAATATGTTCCACGTGGAACATATTATTATTTTGTTTTATATTAGCTTTTTATTAGTGTCGCACTATTTAACTATATAGTTAAATGCCTTTTCTGATAAATCACTTATCACACCATTACTTGATTCAAGATATTGTAAAAAACAAAATAGAACTATTATTAAAACACCAATAGTTATAATTGTCAATAATTCTTTCTTAATGTATTTTTCAGTTTTTTCTTCTGTCTCTGATAATCGATTTTCAATTTCCATTAAATTAAAAATAAATGATAATCATCTTTAGTTTATATTAGCCTCATATATATAACAAGATTACTTTGACAAAATGGCAATAAAAAACTTATTATTGGGGTAGAAATAATAAATAATGTCAATCATTATGTTTACAAAAGAAAGCAAGCCGTCAAGCGGGGCTAACACCATCATTGGTCAATCTGTGGAAGTTGAGGGGAATTTCAAAGGTAACGGTGATGTTTTAATCGAAGGAACATTAACCGGAACGCTGAAGACTACCGGTAATTTGAAAATCGGTTCTGGCGCGAAAATTAAAGCTGACGTGGAAGCAAAAAATATTTTCACTTCTGGTGAAATAAACGGCAGTCAGATTATCGCCCACGAAAAACTTGAATTGTCACAAACAGCAAAAATTCACGGCAACATTTCAGCTGCCACAATTTCAATGGAGAGCGGTGCAATAATAAACGGCAAAATTAACATGTCGCACGATCATCAAGCAGAAATCCAAGCTAGCCCTATTGCCGATAAAAAGGATAAGCGAAATAGCAAAGCATAATTAATTATGTACGTTTATCTTTACGACACTTTTGTCAGTCAGTCAAAATATCAGAATATCATCGCCCGAATAGAAACGCGCCTGACAGATTTAGGTATTGCCGGCAGAATCTGCCGGTTGTCTGTGCTAACAAGCATTAACGAGCTGGTAACCGATGCCATAAAAAAAGGTATCGAAACAATTGTGGCTGTTGGCAACGATGAAACAGTTACTAAATTAATTCCATTGGTGGCTGGAAATAAAATCAGCCTGGGTATCATACCCATCAGCCGACCGAATAGAATAGCCGGGCTACTGGGCATCCCTGAGGGTGAAAAAGCTTGTGATGTTTTATCGGCCAGAGTGGTTGAAAAACTGGATTTGGGCAAAGCTAATGATCAATATTTTCTAAACTATCTGGAGGTTCCGTCAAAACAGATCAAATTAAACGATCAATATACGGTCAAAGCGCTGACTACCCGACAAACATTAACTATCTATAATTTCGGAGCCGTACTGCCCGAAGGACGAAGTATAAACAATAGATTCAATCCGCGCGACGGCCAGCTCGAAGTAGTCATATCGGATAAAGGAAGAAACAATCTGGCTAAAATATTTAAAAAAGCGCCGGGCGGAGACAGTATTTTTACCATAAGTTCCGCCAAAATTGAGTCAGCCGAAGATCAAGCGGCCGTTGCTGACGGACAGACTGTCATTAAGACGCCGGTCAGTGTCAGGGTAGCTAAAAACAATCTTAAAGTCATAGTTGGTAGAAACAGGATTTTTTAAATAATAACTTTTTATAATATTAGCGGATAGCCCCAAATAGAAGTAATTCATGCCCGCTTCTCTTAGGAACGATTCCGCCGAAAAGCCTTTCTAAAACGAATATGGCACCGTCACGGAAAGTTTTTTTTTATTGACATTAATAAATATATTGGTTAAGGTGTTTTTGTCCTTTGACTGTTTATAAATGGTTTTTCGGATGTTTGTTCACAAGAGGAGGTTGGCATGGATCCCAGAAACGCTCAGCTGGCCGAAATGTTGGTTAGCTATTCAATGGCTGTCAAGCCGGGCGACAACGTGCTGGTCGAGACGATCGGCGAAGACACGTTGGAACTGTCCCGAGAAGTCGTGACTGTCGCCCTCAAACGCGGCGCCAATGTCCAAACTGAGTTCCGAGACGAAGCCATGCTCCGCCGGCTGCTGCTTCATGGTTCGCGCGAACAGATCGCTGCTCTGGCGCAATTTGCCCTGCCCAGAATGGAGGCCATGCAGTGCTACATCGGCATACGCGGTGCTTCCAATACGCGGGAACTTAGCGACGTACCGCCGGAGAAGCTAAGTCTCTTCACCGAACTTTTCCAGGACCCAGTCCATCTCAAGGTCCGGGTACCGAAAACCCGCTGGGTCGTTCTTCGCTATCCGAACTACGCCATGGCCCAACAGGCCGGTCTGTCGCTTGATGGCTTTGCCGACTTCTACTATCGGGTTTGTCTGCTGGACTATGCCCGGATGAGTCAGGCAATGGACCCACTAAAGAGCTTGATGGAGCGTACGGATCTGGTCAGGATTGTCGGTCCGGACACCGATCTCAGCTTCTCGATCAAGGGAATCCCGGTAATCAAGTGCGACGGCCATCTCAATGTCCCGGACGGAGAGGTCTTCACCGCACCCGTGGCTGATTCCATCAACGGACAGATCCGGTTCAACTGCGCCAGTCTCTTTGAAGGCACGGTCTTCCCTTCCATCAGCCTGATCTTCAGGGACGGCCGGGTAGTCGAGTCTTCTACCGAAGGCGACAAAGCCCGGCTGGACAGCATTTTGGACCGCGATGAAGGGGCACGCGGTGTTGGCGAATTCGCCTTTGGGCTGAACCCGCACATTACGACTGCTATTCTCGACACTCTCTTCGACGAGAAGATCTCTGGCTCCATTCACATGGCGCTCGGCAATTCTTATGACCGCGCGCCCAATGGCAATCATTCTTCAATCCACTGGGACCTGGTCTGCAAACAGACACCAGACACGGGTGGCGGCAAGATCTACTTCGACAATGTCTTGATCCGTGAAAACGGTCTGTTCGTTCTCAATGAACTCTCTGGCCTGAATCCCAGGAATCTGATCTAGCTCCCAGAGTACCAAGTCCTTCTTTCTCAAGCCCTGCCTTGCGCGGGGCCTTTTTTATTGACAAAAATGGTGTTAGTCTTTAGAATATATGGAAGTCCAATAAAACATGACTGATTCTACAAAAAGCAAAATTGAAATACCGTCAAAGATAGTTGTCAAGGACCTGGCAGTTAAAATGGATAAGCCGGTTACTGATGTTATTGCCAACCTGATGAATAATGGCGTAATGTCAACGCTCAACGAGTGGATTGATTTTGATACAGCAGCCATTATTGCCGAAGACATGGGCTTTGAGGCGGTGCCAGTTGATGACGAAGATCGGCTGGCTGCCGAGACAAAAACGCTTCTTGATAACGACTCAAAAAAGGAATTGAAAGAGCGGCCGCCAGTGGTCGTTGTTATGGGGCACGTCGATCATGGAAAAACCAAATTGCTTGACGCAATCCGTGAAACCAATGTTGTAGACAGTGAAGCCGGCGGCATTACTCAGCACATTGGCGCCTATCAGATCATGGAAAAAAAGCGATTGATAACTTTTATCGATACGCCGGGCCATGAGGCTTTTACGGCTATGCGTTCGCGTGGCGCCCGCGTGGCCGATATCGCCATCTTAATCGTTGCGGCCAATGACGGCGTCAAGCCGCAGACAATTGAAGCAATCAATATAATTAAAAAAAGCAATCTGCCGATGATTGTGGCGATTAACAAAATTGATTTGCCGGACGCCAATCCAGATAAGACTAAACAGCAACTGGCCGAGCATGATGTTTTGGTAGAGGACTGGGGCGGAAAAATTCCAGTGATTGAAATATCGGCCAAACAAAAAACGAACATCAAAGAATTGCTTGATTTAGTACTGCTGTTGGCAGATATTAATAAAAATCGCATTATGGCTGATCCGTCGCGCGAAGCCGTTGGCACGGTCATTGAATCAAACATCGACAAAGGCCGCGGTCCGATAGCCACGGTTATTATCCAAACGGGTACTTTGCATATCAATGATTCAATAACGGTTGGGGGGCTAGTTGGCGGAAAGGTCAGAATTATGCACGACCATTGTCACAAGCCGCTTGTCACCGCCGTTCCATCGCAACCAGTTGAAATAATCGGACTTAAACGCGCCGCTAAGGTGGGTGACATCATGACCGTTATTGACAAAAAAGAACTTAATCGAATCAAAAAACTAAAAGATTATAAACCGACTACCCCGACTGTTCACATTACGAAAAAAAAGGTGGAAGAAGAAAAAGAAAGCGGCCGCCAGAAAATTTCAACCAAATTATTCAACATAATGATTAAGGCGGATGTTTTAGGCTCGCTTGAAGCATTGATCGAGTCGCTGAATAAAATCAAAAGTTCTGAAATCAAGGTCAACGTGGTAGCCAAAGGTCTTGGTAATATAACTGAAGCTGACGTCCTCAGGGCCATCACGTCCAAGGCTAAACTTTGCGCTTTTAATGTGGCGGTTACTCCTCAGGCTCAGGAAGTGGCTAAAGGTCAGAAATACACAATTTATTCCTACAAAATCATTTATGATCTTATTAACGATGTGATAGCCGAATTGGAAAATCAGCTGGCGCCGGAGATTATCAAAACTGAACTAGGCCAGCTTAAAGTTTTGGCGGTGTTTCGGACAAAATTACCGACCATCATTGTCGGTGGCAAAGTCATAAAAGGCAAACTAATGGGCAATCCCATGGTTGAAGTTTCTCGAAACAATAAACTTGTCGGCCGGGCAAAAGTAACTCAGCTTCAGCTGGATAAAAAAGATGTCTCCGAGGTGAACAGCGGAAAAGAATGCGGCCTCAAGCTTAAAAGTGATTGCCTGATCGAAATCGGTGATAGGCTAGTTGCCAATGATGAAGAATTCAAAAAGAAGAAATTGATTATCGAATAAAGTGGCGTCAAAACGTATCGCTCAAGTAAATGAACTTATCCGACAGGAACTCGGCAGTATTTTTTTACGCGAGCTGGAGCTGCCAAACAACTGCATAGTAACTATCAGCAAAGTCGAAACATCAGCTGATTTGGAACACGCCAAAGTCTGGCTTAAGATCTACCCGACTGACTTCACAGACAGTGTTCTGGGCCTGATCACCAAACGAGTAAAAGCAATACGTTCAATCCTAAGTCAAAAAATAATTCTGCGCATTATGCCCGAACTAAAGTTCATGATAGACCCGTCGGAGGAAAAGGCGTCGCGGATCGACGAACTAATCGAAAAAATACACGAAGAGAATGGTTGAAATAGAAGTTTGGAAAAAAATAATACACGAGATTAAACTAGCCGACAACGTATTAATCCTCAACCCAAGAGATTCTGACGGCGACAGTATTGGCGCCAGTTTAGCCTTGTATAATTATCTCAAATCCATCGGGAAAAATTGTCGCGTTTTTGCCGGACGCCCGCCTTCCGGGCAGTTTGACTATTTATCTGGATACAACGAGATATTGACGGATTTAGACAAGCTTGATCTAAATAATTATGCTCTGATAATCAGTGTTGATTTTGCGGATCTGAAGATGCTTGGTTTTACCGAAACTCAGCTATCAACACTTTTAAAAAAGAAAATAATCAACATCGACCATCATCCGACAAATCACGGTTTTGGAAAAATAAACGTCATTGAGCCAACTGCGGCCGCTACTACGGAATTACTGTTTTATTTTTTTGAAGATCTAGACATTCCTTACGACAAAAACATTGCCACCTGCCTGCTGACCGGCATTATCCACGACACGGGCAGTTTTGCCCATCTTAATACTACTCGTTCGGTGATTGAAATCTCCGCCCGCTTGCTGATAAAAGGCGCCCGGCTTAAAACCATAACCTCGGCCTCGCTAAATAAATCATTACCCACGCTCAAACTTTGGGGTATTGCTCTGTCTCGGCTAACTCATCATCCAGCCTGCGGTCTTTCAACCACCATCCTTACCCAAAACGATTTAGCAGACTCGGGCAGCAATGATGAGGCAACTGAAGGTATAGCTAATTTTTTAAATAATTTGTCGGGGGCTAAGGCGATTATGGTGCTCAAAGAAGATACCGACGGCAATATCAAGGGCAGCTTGCGTACGACTACGCCGGGAGTAGATGTTTCACGTTTGGCTGGTTTGCTAGGCGGCGGCGGCCATAAGAAAGCGGCTGGTTTTTCCATCAAAGGCAAGCTTAAAAAAGACGGACCATATTGGCAAATAGCTTAATCTCGCCTATAATATTTATGCTAAAAAGTAAACTATAAATATATGTATTTAATACCTACGGTCGTAGAAAAATCCAATTTTGGGGAGCGGGCATACGACATTTATTCTAGGCTTCTGAAAGAACGGATTGTATTCTTGGGTTCGCCAATTGACGACAACGTAGCTAATACTGTAATCGCTCAGTTACTTTTCCTGGAAAGCGAGGACAAAAACAAAGAGATCCGGCTTTACATAAACACGCCCGGCGGTTCGGTAACGGCTGGCCTGGCTATCTATGATACCATGCAATACGTAAAACCGCCGGTTTCCACCATCTGCCTTGGCTTAGCCGGCAGCATGGGAGCAGTCCTGCTGGCCGCCGGACAAAAAGGTAAACGTTTTGCCCTGCCTAACTCAGAGATTTTAATCCATCAGGTTATGGGTGGCGCCGAGGGTCAGGCAATTGATGTTGATATCCGAGCCAGACATATCATCAAAATAAAAGACCGACTTAATAAAATACTGTCTGAGCACACCAAACAGCTGTTGAAAAAAATAGAAAAGGACACTGACCGCGATTATTTCATGTCAGCCGAGGAAGCCAGAGTCTACGGAATTATTGACCGGATTATTAAAAAATAGATAATTAAAAAGCTGGTTTAAAAAAGGCCGGTTTTTTAATATTTTCTTGTCTAAATTTAGCCAACGTGTTAATATGCCTGATGCATTAATTGCTCACATTAATCAACTAAAGATGAATTCTTATGTCAGTCACAATTTGGATTGTCTTGATCGCGGCCGGTTTAGTCGGGGGTGGAGGTTTGGGCTATCTGATACACAAAATTACGATTTCCAAAAAAGCGGATTCGGCGGCTGTCAAAGCCCAAGAACTTATCAAACAAGCTCAGAACAAGTACAAGGAAATACTCCTCACCGCCAAAGACAAGGCAATTAAAATCATCGACGACTCAAAAAAAGAAGAAGTGCGTCGTCGTCAAGAAATCTCACGTCTCCAAGATCGCCTCGAAAAACGCGAGGGGATGTTTGATCAGAAGCTGATGGATTTAGAAAACCGTCAGCAGAAGCTCTATGAGCGGGCTCAACGCGTTGAATCCGTAAAGAAAGAAGTTGAGCGCATTAAAAACGACCAGATAAAAGAACTGGAAAAAATTTCTGCCATGGAGCAGTCAGAAGCCCGGGAGCATCTGCTGGCCCTGACTGAAAAAAATATGAAAGACGATCTGGTTCAGAGGATTAAGAAAATAAAAAAGCAAGGGCAAGAGGAAGTCGAGCAGGAAGCACGCAATATGCTCAGCGCGGTAATTCAGCGTTGCGCCTCTTCGCACGCTTCGGAAACAACCACTACCACCGTCGCCCTGCCCTCCGATGAAATGAAGGGGAGAATCATCGGCCGAGAAGGCAGAAATATCAGAGTCATTGAACAACTGACCGGCGTGGAAATTGTCGTCGACGATACGCCCGAGGTAATCGTGGTTTCCGGCTTCAGTCCGATCCGCAGACATTTGGCCAAGCGGGCGCTTGAAAAACTGATACAGGACGGCCGCATTCATCCGTCTAGGATTGAAGAAGCGGTCGATCAGGCTAAAAAAGAGCTGGCTAAAGACATTAAGGAGGCCGGTGAAGAGGCAGTCTATGAGGCGGGAGTGGCTGGTCTTGATCCAAGATTGGTACAAATTTTAGGCCGTTTAAAATATCGAACCAGCTATGGCCAAAACGTCTTGAGGCATTCAGTGGAAGTATCACATCTGGCAGGCATGCTGGCCGAGGAATTGGGTGCTGATGTCGCTGTAGCCAAAAAGGGTGGTTTGCTCCATGATATCGGGAAAGCGGTCGATCATGAGGTTCAGGGAGGACATCCGCAAATCGGCTATGATATAATGAAAAAATTCAGGCTGCCCGAAGAGGTTGCCTACATAGCTATTGCTCATCATGAAGATGCGCCCAAAACACTCGAGGGCATCTGCGCCAAAGTAGCTGATGCTATTTCCGGAGCCAGATTTGGGGCCAGAAAAGACAGTTACGAAAACTATTTACAGCGTCTGACTGAATTGGAAAATGTCGCTAATTCATTCGAGGGAGTTGATAGAACTTACGCTATTCAGGCTGGCCGCGAAGTCAGAGTATTTGTCAAACCGGACCAGATTGACGATCTGATGGCTGAAAAATTAGCTCGGGATATCGCCAACCGAATTGAAGAGGAACTGCGCTACCCGGGTGAAATAAAAGTCAATCTAATAAGAGAAAAACGAATTACTGAATATGCCCGTTAAGCCGCTGACATTTCTAATTTTCGGAGACATTGTCGGACGACCCGGCCGAACGGCTCTTAAGAAAATACTGCCTGATCTTAAAAAAGAACTTGATCCGACTCTGGTTATTGCCAATGCCGAAAACTTAGCGCACGGCGTCGGAATTACTGAAAAAACCATAACTGAATGTCAGGCGGCGGGAATTGACTTCTTCACTTCCGGCAATCATATTTTCAGAAAAAAAGAAGCTGTGAGCTTGTTGGAAAAGCCAGAATCGGTTATTATCCGGCCGGCAAACTATCCGCCGGGATCTCCCGGCCAAGGCAGCCGGCTTCTGACTGTCGGAACGAAAAAGATTCTAATCGTTAATCTCAACGGCCGCGTATTTTTTCAGGAGGATTTTGACTGTCCTTTTCGGACCATTGACAAATTGCTCGATCAATACGTTGATGAGAAGCCCAACGCCATCCTGATTGACATGCATGCCGAAGCCACTTCTGAATCTGTCGCCCTTGGCTGGTATGTCGATGGTCGGGCGTCAGCTGTTTTCGGAACTCATACCCATATACCAACGGCTGATGCTAGAATACTGGCTCGAGGCACTGGTTATATCACTGACGTAGGCATGGTCGGGCCAAGAGATTCAGTCCTAGGAGTAGACAAGGAAATAATAATAAAAAAATTCTTGACCCAGCAGCCATTTGTCCATAACATTCCCGAATCAGGCATTGTCCAGGTTAACGGCATAGTCATAAAAATAGACCCCAAAACGCGCCGGACCGTGTCTATCGAGAGACTAGATCGTGAAGTAGAAATATAACGATTATAATCCTAACCATAAGGAGGTGATAAAAATGGGTAAATCAATGAGTAAATCAGATCTGATGGAAAAAATATCAGACCGGGCCCGCGTATCCAAAAAACAGGCTGAAGACGTCATGGCTGCTTTTGAAAATATAGTTTATGAAAAGTTGCGCGAAGGCGAAGAAGTAACTCTGACCGGTTTCGGCACCTTTATTGCCAAAGAGCGTCATGCCAGGATGGGGGTTAATCCGCAGAATCCAAGCGAACGCATCGAAATTCCAAAAGTTATCGTGCCGAAATTCAAATCTGGTAAAGCTTTTAAAGACGCTCTCAAGGAAGAGAGCAATCAGCCCGCTCCTCAGCCGCCAACCGAGTCAGTCCAGTCCGAAACAGGCAGCCAGGAACCAGCAGCCGAATAAATCACTTATTGAAATAAATTTCTTGTCAGAGAATTTCTTGTTTGTTATGCCGCTTCAGTTGCTGTGCCTTGTTGCTTATCCGCGCCCGTAGTTCAATGGATAGAACGCTTGGCTTCGGACCAAGGGGTTGGGGGTTCGAATCCCTCCGGGCGCACCATAAAAATTGAATTAGAATTAATTTAACAGTTGGATTTAAATAAATGCGGGATTCGAACGGACAGAAGTGAGCTAGTCCCGCTTTGCGGGACGCGGCGAACGCCGGTCACTCCGAGCTGGCGCAGAAACGAGCGCTACCCAGAACCTTGAACTTTTCACAACACACCAGTATATGTAATCTTGTGCTAGTTTGTTTTTTTATATTTTTTTGTTAAGATGATAAGCTCTTTTTGAAATTAAACACAGTCAAACCACCCACAACTAAGGAGGGGGCATGTCTTTCAGAAGCAACGGATACCCCATCCTGTTTTCGGGCGAAACAACACAAAAGGAGGTTTGGAACGGCATTCAAGACCATAAGACCCGACTGATCCAGCCATATTGCATCATTTACAAAGACGGCTGTTTCCGGTTGGTTTGTCTGGCGGTTGAGCTGTTTGACCCCAAAGATTTCAAATGCCTCGGCACTCTCTTTTGGGGCGCTGACTGTCCAGCCGACCCGATTGCGCTTTACCGGGCGGTCAAGATTCTGGCGGCTTCGACAGAACTCCATTCAAATTCGCTGTGCAGCGCCTGGTTTGCCGCCAAGGGCATGAACAGGATTAACACGCCGGGAGATATCCCAAATCTGGTCAAACAGATCGGCTACGATCGCTACCAATGCATTATGTCACTTTTTCCCAGACGGCTGGAGGCAGTGCTGGATAAGCTCTGGCGCTACCACATCAGAGTGGACACTGCCGCGCTCCGCTGGCTGGTTGAAAACCGCCGCCTCCAATCCAGCCCGCAACTTGAGAGGCTTGGTCTGATCGTACCGGATGGTGAGCTTAGCCATGTTTAGCGCGAGAGTATCCTACTCTCGTTTTTTTTAATAAACTTGAAAAATAGTAATAAATTAGCTAGGATAATACAAGCCTGCGCCGTTAGCTCAGTTGGTAGAGCAGTTGCCTCTTAAGCAAACGGTCGGGGGTTCGAATCCCTCACGGCGCACCATAAAAACCAAATTAGAATTAATTTAACAGTTGGGTTTAAATAAATGCGGGATTCGAACGGGCAGAATCTAATTAACAGCAAGGCGGCGCAGAGAACGCTGGCCGCTCCGAACTAAAGCAAGGGCGTACATTGCCTAAAAACCTCGCTTTCTAAACGGCCACGCTAAAATAATCATTTACAATAAAAAAACAGCCTGGCCAGGCTGTTTTTTATTATAATTTTTATTCCAAAGTTTCCGGCTCCTGCATATAGGTCAGGGCTGTTTCCCTGGTAATAAAACCCTCTTTATATAAATGCCTTATGTTTTGGTCAATGGTATACATACCAAGCTCAGCGCTGGTTTGGATGACTGAGCGTATCTGGGGAATCTTATTTTCACGAATCAGGTTGGCGATGGCCGGCGTGTTTATCAAAACCTCGCGGGCTGAAACTCTGCCCAAAGATAAAGGTACACCATTGGGATTGCCAAGCGTGCCTTTTTTGTTTCTTATTCTCGGCAACAGCTGTTGAGAAATGATCCCTTTTAAAAATAAAGATAACTGCAGTCTGATTTGAGCTTGCTGATTCGACGGAAAAACATCAATAATTCTGTCTACTGTCTGCGCCGCGTTATAAGTATGCAAGGTAGCCAAAACCAAATGTCCCGTCTCAGCCAAAGTTATAGTCGTGGCAATCGTCTCTAAATCCCTCATCTCACCGACTAAAATGACATTGGGGTCCTGACGAACCACGCGTTTTAGTGCCTCTGAAAAAGACAGCATATCGCTGCCCATTTGCCGCTGGCGAACAATACTTTTTTTTGGTTTGTAAACAAATTCGATCGGGTCTTCCAGGGTAATAATATTGCAGCGCCTCTCCTGATTAATCAGATCAATCATGGCTGCCAGGGTCGTTGATTTGCCGCAGCCGGTTGGTCCGGTGACAAGTATTAGTCCCTGCTTTAACCGCAATAGTTCGTATACTACCGGCGGGATCTGCAGCTGCTCCAACGTGGGCATGTTACTCGAAATAACGCGAGCCGCCATGCTGACGCGGTCTTTTTCCCAATGTAAATTAACGCGAAAACGCGAAACATCTTTTATCTCAAATGAAAAATCCAGTTCTCTTTCCACCTCAAACTGTTTTATTCTTCTTTCTTCTAAAACAGAATAAACCATCTCTTGTATCTTGTCAGCTGAAAAAGGCTGTGTGTTTTCAATCTCGATCAATTCGCCGTCAACTCTTAATATTGGCCTCATATCAGCCACCAAATGCAAATCCGAAGCGTCTTTTTCAACAGCTGCTTGTAATAATGATTCTAAATTCATCATTTATTAAATATTTATTTAAATTAAAAAGTCAGGTGACCAAACCTAACCGTATAATATCAGCAATAATCGTGTTTCAAAAATAGATTTGGTCTTAATTTTTGTTTTCTCCTGTTTATATTTTAGCATATCATTAAAAAGTTGTCAAGAACCATTTATTATACTACTTGCCCTTGACAATTATCCACAAAATATGTTTTGACAAAAGTTAGTTTTTTTGATACAATCTAAATTGAAAAATAGGTAAAAATACTAATAACTGGCTAATATTAGCTAATTACATAGTTATTTTTGAAATTTCTGTTAAAATTTATACAGAAATATCAAAATTTGTTAATGAAAACAAAAATAAGAAAACGCAGAAATGTAAAAAAAACCCAACTAATGGGTAAAAAAACTGCAAAACGAAAAAATAAGCGGTCGGTTTTAAGTATAGAAAATAAGGCTCAAAAAAAAAGTAAGCGTCGTCTGATTTTATCGTTTGTAAGCATGGCTGTATTTATTTTCATCAGCGGAACAGCTTTTATAGCGTGGAGGATTTTTTGGGCTGGAGCAGCCAGTGAGACTGTAACATTAAATAGCCAAAGCCAATGGGAAGCCGGTGAATACTACCCAAACACCATTGACACAAAATCAACAGAAGACGCAATGAAAATTCAGTCCGGCTACGTGGGCGAATGGGATAAAGGCACGCCCGGTTTTTATACTGATACTGCCGGCTATGACTATTGGACCTTTGACGGCGCGTCATACGGTGCGGATATGACGACCGACGGAACGTACATCTACATGATCCGCGGGAACCGCAGGCCGTACTTAATCCGTTACAACCCAGAGACCAATTCCTGGAAACAGCTGGCGAGTGCGCCTACGGCTTTCTATTACGGCGGCTCCATAACATATGACAGTTCAACCAAATCTATTTTTGCGATTGACGGCGGCGAACAAGTAGAAACTGGCTCAGCGGGCAAACGGATGTACCAATACGATATTGCCGATGATTCTTGGAGTCGAGTGGCTGATGCGCCTGAGCCATGGGGCCTAGGCTCATCAATCGCCGCCGATGGGAACGGCACTATATACGCGGTGCGCGGCCGAAACACCGACACGCTCTGGTCCTATGATATTGAAAATGACGAGTGGGATGTCACGCTCCCAGCCTTGCCTACCCCCTATTATGTATTTACTACAAATGGCCAGCCGCTGGAATTTGTTAATAAGCCGTACTCTGACGGCAATGGAGACCATTGCGCTCAAGGCTGTTTGTACACTCTTCGAGGCAATAATAATCGGGAATTTTTCCGTTATGATATTGCCGAGCGGCAATGGTATTATGACTCTCCCACTGACTTGACTATACCTTCGGCTCTCGGCGGCGTTGGCTATGGTTCTTCATTTGCCTACGATTCAACAAATGGCAATTTGTATCTTCTGCACGGCAATCAAACAGCCTATTTCTCAAAATACGACGTCTCGGCCGAAGATTGGGATGATAATGCCAGTGATACTCCGGAAGCGCCAGGCGCGGTCTATTATGGCGGCGCGATGATTTACCTTGACGGATATATTTACGCCCTCAAGGGCTATGCCGTACCTGATATGTGGCGTTTCAAAGTAGACGATCCGGGTGGCAGCGCTTGGGAATCGATTTCTACTCCGGCCGCCACTGGCAATACGGCAGAAAACGGCCATATGGTTTTGGTCGATGTTGATTCCAAGTGCGGGGGCGACGCGCCCTGCTTGTATGTTCTTCGCGGATCAAATACCAATACTTTTTGGCGCTACGATATTGACATAAAAACATGGGTGACTGATCTAAGCACGACAAATCTCGGAACGCTCCGATACGGATCATCCATGTGCTGGGACGGTGACAATACTCTCTATGTCCTGCGCGGCAACAATTCTTATAGTTTTTACAGCTACAGCATCAGCGGCAATGCCTGGACCGCGCTAACGAATATACCAAGCGATCACAACGGACCAAACGATTACCCGACTGGCGCCCAAACGGTCTACTACGGCGGCGGCATTACCTGCGTCGGATCCACTGTCTATGCGATGAAAGGCAGTTCAAGCGCGAACGGTTCCAATCACTTCTTTAAATATTCGGACGGCAACTGGACTCACCTGACCGTGTTGCCTCAACGTGCTTTCACCGGCGCCAGACTGATTGGAGTATCCTATGACGCTCTGCACCCTGAATACTGCGCCGACAACAACGGCTGTGTGTTCGCTCTGATGGGCAATCAACGTGGTGATTTTTACCGGTACGATACGACAGCCGACGCTTGGACAGCGCGCGCTGACTTGCCGACCGCCGCAGTCTATACCTCTTCAAGCGTATACGATAATAACGGCCGCATCTATACGCTATCCAGCGATTATGACACCCGTATGTGGCGTTATGATATCGTGTCAAACTCGTGGACAAGAACTGCTGATTTTCCAATGCGTAACGGCTACAACACAGCTTTTGCTTACGATTCGGCAAACAATATCATTTATGCCCAATTTGGGATGACAACCTATCAGATTGCCAGGTTTACGCCTTCAAACGATAACTATATCTCTTCGGCCATTTGGATTTCTGCCACTCAGGATCTTGAATACGTCTCGGCCTGGGAACAGCTTACCGCAACACATCCTACGCCCGGAACTTCAAGCATATCTTTTGCCCTGCGCTCTAGTACTGACCAAGTAACCTGGTCTGACTGGGAAACAGTGGTGAGCGGCGCGACCAGCGATTCAACAACTCAAGATCTATCTTCCATTGACACTCTGGAAGCCCGGTATGTCCAGATCAGGGTCATATTTACATCAGACGGCTCAAACACCCCGACTCTTAGCGACGTGGCTGTCACTTATACCAAAGACGGGACCGCTCCGACCAATCCGACTATCTCCGGCTATTCAGACTCTAATGAAACCAATGAGCTGACTGACGGCAATTCCTATTACCACACCAATCCCTACTTCAAACTGGAGGATGCGGCTGACGCTCATTCGGGTGTGGCCGGCTACTATGTCCGTTGGTCTGATGATGACGAAGATGACCCAGCTGAAAGCGAAGACTATTATCAAACTGGTACGACTTACGAGGTGAATTCCGATCTTATTTCCGATACTGATTACTATCTCCTGGTAAAAACTAAAGACAATGCCGGCAACGTATCAGTAAATGCGGCCGGTTTTGAATATAATTACAACGGAATTTCACCGGCGACTGAACAAGTTTGGACTGCGAAAGCTGATTTCGAAGCGACCGGAACCACCGAAACAAACATAAATACTGAGGCGGGCGCAGGCACGTCCATGACACTCGACAGCGTCTCACCCGGCACTTGGATGGATCTGCCGGCTACTTTTGGAATTTCTCCAGATGATCTGACCGCCTATAATGATACTTCAATGACTCATGACGGCGATGATACAATCTACGTGCTTCGAGCCGTCAACAGTAAAAAATTCTATTCATACTCAATTTCCAATAAAACATGGACAAATCTAGCGGATATCACGAGCACGGATAACGCCTACTATGGCGCAGTCATCGAGTATGTCAGCGGCACTGCTAACTGTCGTGATGATATAAACGATGTCACGGGGACAACTAAGTGCATCTATGCCTTACCCGGTTCTTCGGTCAATCCCCCCTCAGGCGACACCTCAAAAGAGTTTCTCCGCTATGATATCGACGGGACGGACGCAAACACCTGGACCAGCCGCGCTTCTATTTCGGGCACGCTTTTATACGGCGCCGGACTTGTCTGGGCTGGCGGCGATTACCTTTATGCCGAGCGCGGGTATGGCCAGTCAAACTTCTACCGATACAGCATTTCAGCCAACACTTGGTCTGATCGCGCCGCTCCGGATAACGCCTTTAACTACGGAGCAACTCTAGCCTACGTGCCGAACGGTACATATTGCGACGACGGTCAAGGCTGTATTTTCGCCACCCGTGGCGCTGGATCAGATCATCTCTGGCGCTATGATATCAGCGCCAATTCCTGGAGTTATTTGACGGCACCGCCAAACGCGTCAAGCTCAAAAGGCAACTATGGCGCCACGTCTTTGTATTATGACGGCTATATTTATTTTTACGGCGGTTACGCGGCAACTGATTTTATGAAATACGATATTTTGAACGATTATTGGACGATACTTGCTGATTTGCCGGCCACGCATTATTTTGGTTCAACAAACGGCATGATTTACCATGGCGACACTGATACTATCTATATGCTTCGCGGGTATAACGAATACAGCTTTTTCAGCTATGATGTCATAAACAATAAATGGCGCAATCCGACCCTGCCGCACGGCATGAGTTCAAATGGATTCAATTACGGCGGGTTGGCTTATGACGATAATGATACTCTTTATGTAGCACGCGGCGGTAATAATAATGATTTTTACAAGTATACCATTTCCACCCAGACCTGGACTCGTCTGACTGACGTGCCGATGCGTATGTACTATACCTCCGATCTCATATACGCGGAGGGTTATGTATTTGCTCTGGCCGGAACGCCGGCTTATGGCGACGCCGTAACTAAATTTTACCGTTATGACTCAACCACTGATCTTTGGACAAGACTTGATGACACGCCAAGCACTGTCGGCTATGGCACAAAATTAATCTATGACGGCGACCATACTATCTACACCGCGCGGGGTGCCAGTTCGACGACCTATTATTCCTATAACCTTGACGATCCGGGCTGGTCAACGCAGGCTTCGGCCGTTCCCGGTACTCTTAACACCGGCGCTTGTGCCGTCATGACGGAAATCAGTGGTACGAAATATATTTACCAGATTCGATCATCGAACACGCTCAATATTTATCGTTGCACGCTCGATACTGAGAACGGCACCTGTACTTGGACACCGGACGGCAATCCGGGCGACCCGGCTGACGCTCCAGCCGGCGAAGGCGGTATAAATCTGTACTACGGCGCCGCTTGCACAATCAGCAATGGTAATATTTTCGTACCGCGCGGCTATAACAACAATCTTGACTTTCTTGTTTATAATATTTCCGGTGATTCCTGGACCACCCGAAGCCTTAATAGCTTTTACTACAACGGTCGGATGGTGACCGGACCGGATGATATTCTGTATGGTTTTCGCGGCAATAACGCTTCATCATTGGAGCGATATGTCCAGCAATCGGAAACAACCAGCTTTGAACGCATCGGCACCTGGACTTCACAAATTATTGATGTCGGGACAATCTATGATTTTAGCGGTTTAACGGTCAACGACACGACGCCTACCAACACCTCACTCAAATATGAAACCCGCGGCTGCTCTGATTCCGGCTGCGCCGATGATCCTGATGACGAAAATTGGTCTGATTGGGACGAGGTGTCAAATAAAAAAACCATCGGCTCGACCGACCATTACACGATAGCCTCAACGCCAGCCCAATATATGCAGATAAAAGCGACTTTTACCTCTGACCGGATTTATACCCCGACCGTTAATGATCTTACCATGAGCTATTATTCGGACGACGAAGCGCCTACCAATCCAAACTCGCTTACCGCCAAATCGCAGGCTTCGGGCGGTGTCGATATCACCACTGGCAACTGGTATAATCATTCAGATCCGTATTTCTCATGGCTAGGCGCTGCGGACAACGAGGGCGGCATTGGCATCGAAGGTTACTGTGTCTATTTCGGCACCGATCCTGAGGCTGACCCGGCCGATGGCTGCATCCCCCAAACCGATACTACTTACATCGCTTCTGATCTTTCAACTGGCCAGACATACTATTTACGCATCAAAGCAAGAGACTATATTGGCAATACTTCTTCCGAGGCCTGGGCTCCATTTACTTATAGTTTGGATAACGTGGCGCCGTCTCGTCCGACTAATCTGGCTTCCAGCCCGGCCGTGCCGTCCGCCGCCAACAGCTTCAATATTTTCTGGACGGCTGGTTCTGATTCAGGCGGTTCACCCAGCTTCCAGCACTGTTACAAGCGCTATTTCAGCGAAGAAATCCAGGATGAAAATGACACTTGCATCTCCAGTTCACAGACTTCACTACTGGGTATCGAAGCGCTGACCGAAGGTGTAAACTACTTCAAAATACGAACTAAAGATGAGGCAGGCAATTACTCCAACGGGGGCGAGTATGAATCAGTCGCTTATCGCTGGGCCCAGACTCCGCCCTCATTGCCATTAAGCGTCGAGCATGGCGCTGTTGAAGGCGATGATTACTCCCATACTTTTGCCTGGAGTGAACCAACGGAACACGCTTTTGATATCAGCTCATATTGTTATCAAATTAATGAAATTCCAACTGCCAATTACTGCAATAATAGTACTTACGGCCGGTGGACGACATCAATTGAAACCGATGCTCGTTATTTAGCGGCTTTCCGCACGCCCAATACCCAGCCAGGCACCAACTATTTTTACATCGTGGCCAAAGACGAGGCTGGTCTGGTAGATTGGGAAACTGAGGATTTCAACTGTGAAACCGGCGTCGGCTGTATTGAATTTGAATCAAATACGATTTCGCCGAATACGCCCCAAAGCTTTTCCCTGGTTGACGCTTCAAACCGCGACGCCCAGACTTATCGTCTCACTCTCGGCTGGAACCAGCCGGCTGAAAACGAAGGCTCGGTTCTTTATCGATATAATGTGTACCGATCAACCAACAGCGTTGATTATTCTATCCGTGAAAGCATCCTCAATGTTGACGGCCAGTCTGATTACGCTTACACCGACGTCGGCCTGACTAATACATTAACTTATTACTATAAGGTTACGGCCGTTGATTTAGCCGGAGCTGAATCCGACTATACGACCGCCTTATCAATGAAGCCGGAGGGTAAGTTTACTTCGCCGCCAGATTTAGTCGGCAGCCCATCAATCCAAGCCCGTATTCGTTCAGCTTTGATCGAGTGGCTGACCGAACCCTCGACCCACGCAGCCAGCTCATTCATCCAGTATGGTTCGACTGACAGTTACGGCAGCGAGCAGGGATCGTCTGAATTGGTCTCTTCGCACAGCGTGACTTTAATCGACCTTGAGCCAGCCACTACCTATCATTTCCGACTTAAGTGGGTTGATCAGGACGGAAATATCGGCTATTCCCCCGATTATACTTTTTCTACCAATGAAGCGCCGTCAGCTCCGCTCAATCTGACCGTTGACCCTGAATTCAATACACTAAACAGTTTTACCTTTGACTGGGAGCCGCCGACTGATGAAGGCGTGACCATTACCGGCTATTTTTATAGCATCAACAATATCCCAAATGAAGATAATGTCAGTTACGTGACCGATCCAACCATCGGTCCGTTTGCCGCCGCTACGCAGCAGGGTATCAATACTTTTTATGTGGTAGCGGTTGACGATGCCGGCAATTACAGCTGCTCAAATTATTCCTCGATTGAGTTTGAAGTGGAAACAGAGCCGCCGGGCCCGCCCAGAAACGTGACTATAATAGATTCTTCGGATCGCAATGCCAAGCGCTATAATATTACCTTGACTTGGGACGCTCCGATTTCATCTTCTGATCTAAAACAAGATGAAGCCGACACTATTTACTATACGATTTATAGGTCAGACAACGGGGGAGAAGCTTTCTTATTTGTTGCCGAAATAACTTCAACCGGCTATTTAGATACGGGTTTAAACAGTGAAACTGAATATTTCTATAAGCTTATGTCTTCTGACAAGGCTGGCGCCCGATCTGACACCACCGACCCAATCTCAGAAATCCCCGAAGGCCGCTATACTGAACCGCCGGCCATAACCGCCGAGCCGGTAGCCATGCCCGATTCTTACAGCGCGACTATTGTCTGGGAAACAGAGCGCGAAGCCTCTTCTTTTGTCGAATTCGGACCGACCAACGATCTGGGTGACGAACAAGGCGCGGCCACACAAGTTGAGGATCATGAAATAATGATCACTGGTTTACAGCCTGAAACCAAGTATTATTACCGGATAAAAAGCATAGACATTGATGAAAATACGGCTTACTCGGAAATAGATTCATTCACTACCTTGGAAGCGCCAAGGGTACAGGAGGTATCGATTACCGACGTCAGACTATTTGATGCGATAATTTCATGGAAAACAAACAAAGAGACGACCACTTCCGTTGAATACGGCACCACCACTCAATACGGCACCACTTATACTGATGTCGGCGGCTCTTTCACCTTCACCCACACGATCAAGCTGGAAAATTTAACCGACGGCACCACCTATCACATCAGGATGACTGGTCAGGATTCAAACGGCAACTCGGTTCAATCAGACGATTATTCATTTACCACGCTTACTTTTCCAAGAGTTTCCGACGTTGCTTTTCAAAATAAAGCTGAGGGTCAAACTGAAGTAACCTGGACAACCAACGTGCCAACCACCTCTACTGTCGAGTATTACAGCGAGACTTCGCCGCCAAAAACACAGGGCAATACTGCTTTAGTAACAGATCACGTCATACTTCTTTTCGGCCTGGATGATGATACCGCCTATTCCACGACAATCATGGGCACTGACCAGTTTGGATACGAAGCCACCTCCGATCTTCTGACTTTCACCACCCTTAAAGACACAACCCCGCCAATTATTTCAAATGTCCAGTCAGAATCCAATACAGTCGGCAGCGGTGAGGGGTCAAAAATTCAAATTATTGTTTCCTGGCAGACCAACGAGCCGACCACTTCACAAGTCGAATACGGTGAAGGGCTGTCAGAGAGTTCTTATACCGGAGAAACGGACGAGAACGCTGAATTGGTCAACGACCATCTAATGGTAATCTCCAATTTATCACCAGCCAGAACCTATCATTTCAGGGTAGTGTCAACTGATAAAGCCGGTAATCAGTCAAAGTCAGGCTCTTATTCAGTACTGACGTCGCGCCGGCGAGAATCGTTTCTACAGTTAGTTATCGCCAATCTGGAAGATACTTTTTCGTGGTTGGGGAACATTACCGATATATTTCAATAATCAATTTATTTTTAGGTTAAGCTTTTAAATTATGTTATAATAATCAGCTGGTTTGATTATATATTTAATATGGAAAACGAAAAACTAAATACAACCAAAGAAAAACTTGACGATCAACCCACAATCACTGAGCTGGCAGCCGAACAACAACGTCAGGATCAACAGGAGACTGCTTTTAAAAAGCCCATTATTAAAATCGAAAATGTTGAAAAAAGTTTTCGGGTTGGCAATGAATGGGTAAAAATATTAAAGAACATAAATCTTGAAATCTATCCGCGAGAATTCGTGGTCATCCTCGGCCCGTCTGGCTGCGGCAAATCCACTCTGCTTAATACAATCATTGGGCTGGAAAAACCATCCTCCGGCAGGGTCATAGTTCGCGGACATGATATCACTAATTATACCCTGGACGAATTGGCTCAGTTTAGATTAAAAAAGTACGGAGTTGTCTACCAACGGCCTGACTGGATTAAGTCCCTAAACGTGATTGAAAACGTGTCACTGCCGCTGGCGATCACCGATATTCCGCGAAAATATCGGCTCAATCGGGCCATGGAGCTGCTTAGAAAACTGAAGATAGACCACCGGGCTTATTACAGTCCGACCGAATTATCCGGCGGGCAACAGCAACGCGCCACGATTGTCCGGGCATTGATCAATAATCCATGGATAATAGTATCAGACGAGCCGACCGGAAACCTGGATAGTGAATCAGCCGACAATGTGATGGAAATATTCAAGTCTCTTAATGAAGATTCAAAGAGAACGGTCATTATGGTCACTCACAATATTGATTACGTCCATTATGCCACCCGGACAATTTATATGAAAGACGGTGAAATATTAAATAAACAGATTAATATCTAGTTTATGAGGCTTAATTACGTATTATATCTGGCCACCAACAATCTGAAAAACAGAAAATTGAGAAGTTTTCTGACAATCGGCGGCATGATCATTGGCATATCAGCCATTGTTTTTCTGGTTTCACTGGGGTTCGGCTTGCAGAAGTTGATCAAGGACCGCGTAACAAATATTGAAGCCTTGACCGTCTTGGAAGTCACCACCGGCGAATCGCTGCTTTTAAAGATTGATGAAAAGTCAATCGACAGTTTTAAAGCTATTTCCAATGTGGTAGATGTCAGCCCTTCATTAAATTTATCCGGCCAGGCGCTCTATAAAAATTCCGGCACCGATATTGCCATCTATGGCATTAATCCGACCTATGCTTCAATTGAAGGGACCCGGCTTGTTAATACTGGTCGAGCTTTAAACGAAAAAGCGAACGATGAGGTATTGCTGACAACGACGGCTTTGGAGCTGTTGGGCGTGGAAAACCGCCAGGATATTCTTGGCGATACTATGCGTATTAAAATATTCGTACCGGATCCGACTTCAGAAACCGGCGAGCAGACATCTGAAGATGTTAATGTAAAAATTGTCGGAATTATTGAAGATCAAGAGCTAAGTATCGCCTATCTGCCGCTGGATATTATCTTGTCTTTGGGCATTAAAGAATATGATATGGCTAAAGTAAAGGTGACTGAACGTAGCAAGCTTGCAGAGGTCAGAACCCGGATTGAATCCCAGGGCTATCGGGTTGATTCATTGGCTGATACCGTCGGCCAAATCGACCAAATTTTCGTTGTTTTTCAGGTAGTGATGGGCGGTTTCGGCTTGATCGCTATGTTTGTGGCCTCGCTCGGAGCTTTTAATACCCTGACCGTATCATTACTCGAAAGAACGCGGGAGGTCGGAATAATGAAAGCCTTAGGCTCGACCCGCAAAGACATATACCGCCTGTTTTTGGCTGAATCTTGGGTAATTTCAATAACCGGCGGCATTTTAGGCATTGCCGTTGGCTGGGGAAGCGGCGCTTTATCTAATATAGGTTTAAACTATTTGGCGAATAAGTTTGGCGGTGAACCGGTAGATATCTTTTATACCCCCTGGCTGTTTGTCATTCTAATGCTGAGCATAGCCCTAGGCATTGGTTTCGTGACCGGTGTCTACCCGGCCAACCGCGCCTCCAAGCTGAATCCTCTTGACGCGCTGAGATACGAATAATTAATTTTATTTATTGTATCTATAAGCCGTTGACCTAATGGGGTTTTGCTTTTATAATAATTTTGAATTCCAATCGGCCCTATCGTCTAATGGTTAGGACACCAGGTTTTCAACCTGGCAATCGGGGTTCGACTCCCCGTGGGGTCACCAGACTTCACAATAACAAACAACTTGTCAGACAGACGGGGATAACCATCCTCGCCTGTTATATAGCTTTATGAAAATATTAGGCATTGAAACATCATGCGACGATACGGCTGTCAGTTTGATCAATATCAACCGCCGGAAGGTTAAGATACTCTTTGAAGCTGTTTCGTCGCAGATCAAATTTCATAGGCGTTTTGGCGGCATCGTCCCAGAAGTGGCTGCCAGGAAACATATAGAAAACTTGGAACCAATGCTTAAATCTGCCTTTAAAAAAGCCGCACCAGAACAAATCGACAGGCTGGCCGTAACCATTGGTCCAGGACTTATAACTTCTTTGCTGATTGGCGTTGAAGCGTCTAAAACGCTGTCATATGCCTGGCATAAGCCGTTAGTGCCAGTTAATCACTTGGAGGGCCATATCCTTTCAGTGGCTATTAAAAACGAAGTAAGGTTTCCGGCAATCGCTTTAATTGTCTCGGGTGGACACACTTCTCTTTTTTTGGTTCGGGAAATTGGCAATTATCAATTAATCGGACAAACGCTTGATGACGCGGCCGGTGAAGCTTTTGATAAAGTGGCTAAACTTTTAAAGCTGGGTTACCCCGGCGGGCCGGTGATTGAAAAATTATCTAAACTGGGACGCGCGGGCGCCTTTGACCTGCCAAGGCCGATGATCAATCACGATAATTACGATTTCAGCTTTTCCGGACTGAAGACGGCTGTTCTTTATCTCCACCGCTCTGGCCGAATACCAAGAAACAAAATCAATGACCTATGCGCTTCATTTCAGCAGGCTGTAACCGACGTTTTAATATCAAAAACCATCAAGGCGGCAATTGAATACCGAGCTAGTTCGGTTTTATTAACCGGCGGGGTATCAGCTAATAAATTTCTTCGGCATAATCTAAACCGGGCGATAAAGAGAAATACTGAAGCCGATTTTTTTGTACCGCACTTCAGGCACAGCACTGACAACGCGACGATGATCGCTGTGGCCGGTTATTACAATAAACCGCAAAGCTGGCAGCTGATCAAAGCTGATCCAAACAAAAAACTATAATAAAAAAATAAATTAACGCTTGATTCATTATTTGAATAATGCCGTTGTTGATTAGCTCGCAGCTCTTTTTTAATACACATTATTTTGAAAACGGACCTATTTATTCTTATCAGCTATAATTAACCGAGAATCTTTAAAGATAAAGTTGCTTTTTATTTGCTAAGTGGGTGTTTATCAAGTAAAATTAAAAGGCAAATCGAATAAATTTATGAAGAAAAACAAATTAGCCAAGACCTACGAAGCGAATAAAGTTGAATCAAGGATTTATCAGAAATGGGAAAAATCAGGTTTTTTTAATCCGGACAACGCGCTGGCTAAAAAAAGCGCTAAATCATTTTCAATAGCTTTGCCCCCACCTAATGTCACTGGCCAGCTGCATATCGGCCACGCGGTTATGCTGGCTATCCAAGACATCATCGCCCGCTACCACCGGATGAAAGGTGATAAGACGCTTTGGCTGCCAGGAATGGATCACGCGGCTATTGCCACTCAGAACGTGGTAGAGAAAAAATTGGCCCAGTCAGGAAAGAAAAAAGAGGATTTGGGACATGAAAAATTCTGCCAACTTATAGACAAATACGTTGAAAAATCAAAAGCCACAATAAAAAATCAGATCAAATGTCTGGGTTCAAGCCTGGATTGGTCGCGTGAACGTTTTACGCTCGATAAAGGCTTATCTGAGGCTGTCACAACAGCTTTTATTCAGTTTTACGATGACGGCTTGATTTATCGGGGTAATCGAATCGTTAACTGGTGTCCGCGCTGCCAATCAACCCTGGCTGATGACGAAGTTGAATACAAAGAGCAAACCGCGCCGTTTTACTATTTCAAATACGGCCCGGTGGTCATCGGCACGGCTCGACCGGAAACCAAGTTTGGTGACAAAGTTGTGATTGTCCACCCAACAGACAAAAGGTATAAAGATTTAATCAACAAAGAGTTTGAGATTGAGTGGATTTTGGGAAAGATCAAAGCTAAAGTAATCGCTGATCCAGCGGCTGATCCAAAAATGGGTACTGGCGCTATGACTATTACTCCGGGCCACAGTTTTGTCGATTTTGAATTAGCCCAGAAATACAATATACCGATCGAGAAAATAATCGACAAAGACGGCAAACTTTCTAAAGCTGCTGGTGCGCTGGCCGGTCTGCCAGTTAAAGAAGCCAGAAAAAAAGTCGTGGAAATGCTTCAAGCCAAAAGCCTGGTTGATCATATTGATGAAAATTACAAACACAATCTCTCCGTCTGTTACCGCTGCGGCACGCCAATCGAACCTTTAGTATCACGGCAATGGTTTGTGGCCGTTGATAAACCAACAAAGCAGCTTAATGGCAAAACATTGAAACAGCGCGCTCTGGATGTGATAAAAAATAAAGAGATTGAATTTATTCCCACCCGGTTTGAAAAGACTTACCAGCACTGGATGGAAAACTTGCACGACTGGTGCATTTCCAGGCAATTATGGTACGGCCACAAAATTCCTGTCTGGTACTGCTATGACTGCCACGACGATCCGAAAAAATACAGCCGCGGCGAATATTACTGGGTGGTAAAAGATAAGGAGCCAAAAAAATGCCCAAGCTGCGGCAGTTTAAACATTCATCAGGACAATGATACGCTTGATACTTGGTTTTCTTCGGGGCTGTGGACTTTCTCCACTTTGGGTTGGCCGATTACCAAAGATATTGGATTTCATGATTCTTTGGTAAAACTAGTAAAAAGCGGACAAAAAACTAAAACTTTTCGCTTGCGCGATCATGGTCTCTCGGCCGGTGAAACTTGTCTAACGCACGAAAGTCAAACAAAAAATAATTTCGGTTATCTGCGCATTATTGCCGCAAATAAGATATCGTTCAACGATATTCCGCTCCGAACTAAAGGTCATGAGTCCTATAAAAGCCTGGAAGAGCTAAAAAAGACTTTTAAAAAATACTATCCGGATGCCGCTATAAATTCAAATACTCCGGTTTGGGTTTATGAATTTGTCTATCAGCCAGATTCAGATTTGAAACTATTTCACCCAACCTCGGTTATGGAAACCGGCTACGACATTATCTTTTTCTGGGTAGCTAGGATGATCTTGATGTCCACTTACTTGCTTGACGAGATTCCTTTTGAAAAAGTTTATTTACATGGATTAGTTCGAGACAAACAAGGTCGTAAGATGTCTAAATCATTAGGCAACGGCATTGATCCCTTGGAAATGTCAGAAAAATACGGAGCTGATGCAGTTCGACTCAGTCTTGTGTTGGGTACAACCCCAGGCAATGATCTCAAATTGTCAGTAGAAAAAATTGCCGGTTATCGTAACTTTTCCAATAAGCTCTGGAATATAGCTCGGTATGTCTTAACCCAGGATAAACCCAATACAGCTAAGCCCGAACCTAAAACGCTGGCGGATAACTGGATTTTGTCGCGCTTAAATAATCTAATTCATTCTGTTACCCAAAATATAGAAAACTTCAAACTGTCTGATGCTGGCATTAAAACCTACGAATTTGTTTGGCATGAGTTTGCTGATTGGTATATTGAAATACATAAAACAGCAAAGAACGATTCAGTGCTCTACTATGTTCTGGGACAAATATTGAAACTACTGCATCCTTTCTCACCGTTTATAACTGAAAAGCTCTGGGGTGAACTGGGCAAAAACAACTTGTTGATCGAAAAGTGGCCTCAAGTAACACAAAAATATAAACAGCTGGCTGCCGAACGCGATTTTGAAATCATAAAAAACACTGTTGTGAATATTCGAAATGCCAAACATAGTTACAGTATCCCGCCCGGAACATTATTGGATTATTCGAGTTCTAACAGAGTTATCCAAAACAACTCTGGAATTATAGAGTCGTTAGCTAAAACAAGATATTCCAAAACCGCTGCCAAACACTCTTTGACACTAGCCTCTGGTTCTGTAAGGTTCCAGCTTCACTTAACTGACGATCTTGTAAAAAAACTGCTGGATTCAAAAAACATCGAACAGGCAAAAAAGCGCTTTATTGATAAACAGGTTTACGTCAATAAATTACGTTCTGAAGTAACTAAGCTGGAAGAAAATCCTAAAGTGCCCATGGAAATAATCGGACAAAAACAAGAGCGTTTGCGTCTGACTGAACAAGAACTAGCTGAGGTTAAAAAAGTATTAGACAATATTCATCATTTATCACATGAGATGGAGTCGTGAAAGAGGATTAACATTAGAGCAGGAAGCTTACGAGTTTCCGTTGTCTCAATCCGAAGAAGTTGTTTCAGAAAAACTGGCCTTACCACACGTCCAAAACCGGCCTCGACATGAAACTTTGATCAAAGAGCGCGGCGTAGCCAATTCCGGTGAGTATACCCTGAAAGAGGTAAGAGATGATGCTCAAAAAGTTGTGGATTTAAGGAAACGAGATGAGAAAGACGATACAGAAAGAGGTCGCATTCTAGAGGCCTTTATCTGTAATCTGGCCCCTGAATTGGGTTGGTTTGGCTCCAACGCTCACGTTATCAGGGCTTCTGAATACGATGATCGTTGCAATGCCACCGATGCTGTTTTGGTTATAGAAACTAAAGGCGAGAAGCCAATATGTTTAGCTATCGATGCTACCACGGCTGGTAGTGGCAGCACGTTATACAAAAAGCAGACGCGTTTAAAAGAATCACTAGATAGCGGGGAACTAACATCTATTAAGTATTTTTCTGACTTTAAAGAACCAGGTGCTGCCGGCAGAGTGCATCGTCTGGACCATGTTCCAAGAGTCGTACTTGGAATAAATACCGAGGGCATCGGTGAACTAAGTAAACAGCTAGAGCTTGTAGTTACAAAAAAACCAGGAAGAGAAGGTGCTGAAAGAAATCTAAAAGACCATCCTATAAAAGATGAGATGCTTAGAGCAATAATTGGACAAATTGAACAACAGATTGTTTATTCTGTAATACATTATTTGGAGCTCATATCACAAAAAGATCCTCAAGGGCTTTTTGGTTATCGAAGCGAACAGCTAGGCGGTGAAAATAATGAAACGATTGTCGCATTAATATCCCTCATAGAACAAAACGTTGTTAACAATCCTAACAGTGCGGCAATCGCTGAAAAAATAAATGAGATAGCCGAAGCAATACCAGTGTTGGAGAAGCTTGGAAAAATATATGGATTAGACTACCCCTTATACACAAACACTAAAGCTCTACTAAATATTAGCAATGAACTTAGAAAAAATATAAAAAAAGTAAGCCCCGAATCCGCGATAGATAGCGGGGCTAGGACAATCGGCCTGACCGATGCAGAATGGGTCAAGCCGACCCATGCTTCTTTTTCGGGATGGCTTGAACACCAGGGGTTCTACGCCAGGACATCCAGAGGCGCAGCTTAGATAGCCAGGTTTTTAATCGGCCCATCTTCTGCTGGCTGGCCCGAAAAAGAAACCTGTCCGTTTGTGCAAAATATCTATTCATTGAGCCCTCCAGCTTGACAGGTACACTAAACGCACAACTAACCAGGCTATCACGGATACATCAATACGTCAAGCTTAATAAAAACGGGCCAGACATTACTAGTCTGACCTCGGCCGAAAAGAGCTGTTTAGCTCTCCGGGTTCCAAGTAAAGCCAGCTGCCCATTTAAGAATCTCTTCTTCGCTCATGTTTTTTGGCGGCAAATTCTCGGGCTGTCGGCTTTCAGCGCTGGCGCATTCAAGCGCAGCCCTTAATGAAAACAAATTGGGTCTGGCGCGGAGCAGAATCTCGTGTTTCCTGACCGGGCCGGCCTCAAAAAGATCAGCCTGGACATCAGCCAAAGTAGAGGCGGTTGAATTCAACCAAATCAGTGTTGCGTGATCCACTCCCTGGGACGCGGCTCTCCAAGCATCCTTATTGAAGCACACGACACACCTCCTTTTTACTGGTTTATCATTCTGATATCCATGACATTTCATACCTTATCGTACTTTTTATTTTTTTTCAATTTTATAATAAAAAAAGTCTTTTTATTGACTGGTTGATGGTTTTATTCAGCTACTCTAAATAGTTCCTCGATGGTCGTATCGCCATTAATCACTTTTAGGGCACCATCTTGCGCCATTGTAATCATGCCATTTTTTATGGCTATTTCCTGAATGTTGTATTCTGAGGGGTTGCCAGAAAGAATCAGTTTTTCTATTTCCGGGCTCATTGGCATTACTTCATAGATTCCAGTCCGCCCCTTTAAACCAACATTACCGCATTCAGAGCAGCCGCGGCCACGATAAAACTTTATTTTACTGACATCAACTCTGTATTCTGATCCTTCAGGTATAGAATCTAAAATCATTTTTATTTTTTTTATTTTTTCTTCACTGGGCCGGTATTCCTCCTTGCATTTTGCGCAGATGAGTCTGACTAAACGCTGGGCCATCACCGCATTTAAGGCCGGAGCTAATAAAAATGGTTTTGCGTTCATGGCGATAAATCTAGGTATGGTACCGGCCGCGCTGTTGGTATGGATTGTTGATAAAACAAGGTGTCCGGTCAAGGCGGCCTGTATGGCTATTTCGGTCGTTTCGGAATCCCTTATTTCACCCACCATCACTATATCTGGATCTTGTCTAAGTATGGCTCTTAATCCTTTGGCAAAGGTGTAATCACGGCCAGCATCAATCTGACTTTGGCTAATGCCCTTGAGTTTATACTCGATCGGATCTTCCAGAGTGATTATTTTTGTTTCCGGGTTATTAAGTAAATTTAATATTGCATAAAGTGTGGTGGTTTTGCCTGAGCCGGTTGGCCCAGTCGTAATAATCATTCCGTTAGGACGCTTGATCTCTTTTTTTAATTGATCGTAAGCCCGACCTCTGATGCCTAAATCATCGAAAGCCAATCCAGCGGCCGATGATCTCAATAAACGCATCACCGCGCTTTCGCCATACGCTGTCGGCAGAGTAGAGACACGAATATCAATTTTATCATCATCCATTTCAATAGTAATACGCCCATCCTGAGGTATGGTATTTATGTTCATTTTCAACTTGGCCATCAATTTAATACGACTAATCACTTTTGGCCATCTTTCCTTGGGCATGGCTGCGACTTCGGCCAGAACTCCGTCAATTCTGAATCTTACTTTGATTTCTTTTTCCTCGGCCTCGATGTGTACGTCAGAGGTACCGGTATTTATGGCTGAGGCTAGAATCATTACAAAGATTTCAGTTAGATTGCCGGTTTTAATCATTTCATCTAGTATTTTGAAATTTTTTATTTTTTCTTTATAGAGCAAAATGTCGTCCTTGCTTATCTGTATATTAGATGTTATTTTTTTTATTTTTACTACCCGGTCATAGTTTTTTAACGCTTGCTTCAGGCTGTCATCAGAGATTAAATATAAATCAAGCCGGCCGAAATACTTTTTTCCCAAACTGTCTACCAGCTGTTGCAGGGTGGGTATTTGCGGATCAACTATCGCTAAACGAAGCCGGCCCTGTCCTTCATAAAAGGCAACTGCCTTATTTATTTTAGCCACTTCTTCAGGAATAATTGAGATTATCTCGGGGCTGATCGGATAGCCTCTCAGGCTGATATAGTTTATATCCAATTCCCGGGCTTTCTCCCGCGTAATTCTTTCCTGCTCCTTAACGTCTATTTCTTGTATTTTCTGCTGCAACTGATCCGATGCCTTAACATGGCCTGTTTGCTTGGCAGTGTCTCTTGATTCTTTAATTAAGTCCTCAATCGAGGATGTTCCGTTTCCCATAGTTTTAATTATATCAGATTTTAGTAAACAAAAAAACCGCTTCGGTGACGGTTTTTTTATTTAGATATTATTTTCCAAAATTCTAATTACTTTTTCTTCGGCTTGCAACAAATCGCTTTTATCTATTTTTATTTTAGTGAAGTCCTTACTGCCCTTTGGCTGGTATTCCTTAAATATTTTGATGGCGTCTATGTTAGGCGGCGTATATATAATACCTTTAATTTTTTGCGGCTTTGTTTCATAAAGAATAAATATCGCCTTGGCATTTGGCGTGTTAACTATCAGCTCATCAACAACGCCCGGTAACTCATCAACATCAGTGTCTGATTTTTTGAAGTCGTCAATTGTCAATAGCGACCAAACAATAGTATTGTTCCTTTTCGACCGCAATCGGGCCAGCGTTCTACCCCAAAGCTTAAGCGTCTTGATGGATTTTGTTTGGTAGAGATTTTTTATAATTTCTTCACGACGGGCACCCGAAGTAATCAAGTGGCTGGCCACGGCCAACGATTTTGGGGTAACCGCCGGGCTTTGAAAGCTCTTTGTTTTTGAAATAATGCCGGCCAACAAGTTAGTCGCCAAATATTCATCAAAGTGTTCATCGCCAAATTGCTTAACAAGCTCAAAAACAATTTCGGATATGGAGGTGGCGGTTACTTCAACCAAATTTATCTGGCCGTAGTTCTCATTGGCTGGCTGATGATCAATGTTGATGATAGGCGTTCTGTAAAAAAACTCTGTGTGGTCGTCATAAACCCGACCAAGCGACTCCAGGTCGACTGCTTCCAAAATTATGACCAAATCATATGAAAAATCGCCATCTGTAAAAGTCACGTCCCTCGCTTCAAAATAACCGTTTCGAGGGGTAATATAAATATTAAGTTTATTATCCTGGATGGCGTAGCTCAATTCTTCCGCCTTAGTACGGCTGACATCGACGGAGATTATGAATTTTCTAAGGCTGGTTAAATCTGAATAAATATCCTGGCTTTTAGGCAGAAAATCAGCATTAGGCGGCAGACGAAATTCATTGCATACCACCTTGCACTCTTTTTTCATTTTTTCGATCAATGAAAAAAGGGCTAATCCCGAAGCAATAGCATCAACCGAGGGATCTCGCGGTAAAACTATAAGTATGCTATTTGATTTTTTAATGATATCCTGGGCTTGTTGTATCGTATTTAATGCCATATTAATAAATTTTAGAATCTAACAGCATATCTTAACATTTTTATTGTGTCAAGAATACCAATGAAAGAAAAATGTTACGAAACTTTCTTATCGAAGACAACACAAGATACTATTAATTTGGGGCTTAGATTAGCCAATTATTTAAAAGGCGGGGATGTGGTTTTACTGAAAGGTGGTATGGGAAGCGGCAAAACCACTTTTATGCGCGGTGTAGGGCTATTTTTTAAGGTTAGAGAGCCAATCCAGAGCCCGACCTTTATAATAATTAAGCCTTATAATATATCGAAAAACAATGTTTTTTTCAAGGATCATAAGTTAATACATGTCGATAGTTATAGATTGAAAAAAAAGTCTGATTTTTATGATCTGGGGTTTAATGAAATCGTTAATGATAAAAAAAATATTATTTTTATAGAAAATCCATCAAATTTAATGGCTAATATTAAAGCAAAATATATTGTGTATTTTAATATTAATAAAAATAATAATAGGATAATAAAAATATTTGACAAATCATAAATAATAGAGTATAATATAGATAGTATTTGAGTTCTGCCTATTCATAAAGAACTATTCTAAATATAAAATAAAAACTAAAATAGAAAGCCCATTATGTGGTTTTATTATCCCAACATTAATCAAGCGGCTTGTTTGTGTTTGAAAAGAATGTTGGGTTTTTTAAATTCCCTAAATTAATGTTCTATACTTGCAGAAAATTGCGTTTATATCTGCTTAGAGTCTTAAACAAGTACCAGCTTAAGAGATCCAATCTTCGAGGCTTTTGGTCAAAATTATTTTTGGGCTTTTTATTTACTTTCATTATCTGGCTTCACTACTTTCTTATCTGCCTTGTCTCCTCGCCCGTCCTTTTAACCAAGACGCCGTATCAAAGTTTCCAGCTGCTTGCCCGCCGCAGCGGCAGCGGCGTATTTACAGACTCTTATTACCAGCATCTGGTATTCCAAAGAGCTACTGTGGGCACTGTCCTGTTATCCATTCTAATAATTGCAATTAAAGCTATAAGCATTCTGATAATTTCTTTTTACTCAGTCACGCCTGAAGTTTCGGTGGCCAAGGATGATAATGCTCCTGCCGGCTGCGAGGCTTATCGGGGGGCAGTCGGCGAAATAAACGGCTGCCTCGTTTCAGAAACTTTTGATTTTGGCGGCGTCTGGTGGAATACCACCGGCACCTGCGGACCGCAGGATTTTACCTGGCAGTATTACAATTACGCCACCGGACAGACAACAACAATGGATGATTCTTTCACCGCTTTCACCGTCCCAGGCAGTCCAGTTATTAACGATGTTGAGGAATACATCATAACCGACCTAACATTAACTTGTCGGATCGCCGGACACTACCGAGTGATAATTAACATCGGCGGTATTTCGCCTTCAACGATAGACACGTTTGTCGGGACACCTACGGCGCCGACCGGTGCTTTAGCCACGCCCATCGCCAGCGACACCTTAACTGTTAACTGGGCTGATAATTCTAATAATGAAGAATATTATCGTATAGAAACCGCCAGTTATGGAAAAGGCTGTGGTCTTTACGCTGAACACGGTATTGTTAATTATAACAATGCCTCGTATAACATTACCGGCCTTAATCCAAACACTCCGTACTGCTCCAGAGTCAGGGCCAGCAACCCCTTGGGAAATACCACCTATTCTACCGCCAGCCCGGTCCGCACCTACTCTCCGGCACCAGACATTAACGCTGATCGGTCAACTTCAACCTGGTACACATCTGGCAAGTTTTTATTTACAAACAATGACGTTTGGGGGATAGGCGGCACGCAGTATTTCAGATATGTCTGGAATGAATCTCCGACCCACCTCTGGGCTGACACGGAAACTCAATGGTCAGGTTCCGACCTGTCATTACCTGGCAACGAGAGCGCTGGATATTATCTGCATTTAAAGTCTTATAACAATGATGATGTCGGCTCTGACGGCGATGCAATTAATTTAGGACCTTATTATTATGATTCAATAGCGCCGCCGGCCACTGGCCTGGTATCAGACGGTGCGGGAACCGACACTGGTTATAGTAATTCTTCTTCAGTGATCCGGGCCAATTGGCAGGAAATAATTGATGAAACTTCTGGTTTGGCAAAATATCAATATGCGGTCGGAACGACGCCGGGCGGCACAAATGTCATCAACTGGTCTGATCACGACATTAGTACGTCTATTGAATTGTCAGGACAAGATTTAACCGAGGATGAAACTTATTATTTTTCCGTGCGTGGAATTGATAACGCCGGACTGACCAGCGAACCGATCAGTTCTGATGGTTTTATCGTAGATACTATTAATCCGCTTATTACCAGCTACGAGAGCGGTGAACAAGACTGGCTTAACTCAAGCATTGCTTATAATGTCGATTTCTCAAATCAAGGGTCCGGGTCGTTATTAGATTACGCCCAATATTCTGTCGGCTCTTCTTCGGGCGCAACGGATGTTATAGATTGGACGGATATTTTCACCGAAGATCGTCAAACATATTTTACTGACTGGGTGGTAAATTTTGAATTATTATTGGAGGATTCTAATTACGTTTCAGTTAAAACAGCCGATATGGCCGGTAATGCTGCTACTCATCAAGACGTTTTTATAATAAATAAAGATACGATACCAACTGTTTTATCCGAGATAACAGCTGAACCAGACACCGATAAAATGGATATAGCCTGGACCACGTCAGAGCCAACCACTACCCAGCTTCAGTGGGGATCATCGCCGCAGCTTGGCTATTTAACAACGCTTGACACAAACTTAACGACAAACCACGCCGTAACCCTGACTGGATTAAACGAGAGTCAAACTTACTATTATAGAATATTAGCTAAAGACAGGGCTGATAATTCGACCAGTTCACAAATATTATCGTCAGCCACCTCTGAATTAACGCCAACGTTAATTACAAACGTCAATATTACCAATATCACAAAAGATTCGGCTCAGATATCCTGGATCACCAATCACGCTGCCAGTTCGAAAATCAGATATGGGCAAACCACGAATTATGGCTACGAGGTTTCGAGCAATGACCTGACTGTTAATCATAACTTGACTATCTCCGCCCTTAAGCCAAATACACAATATCATTACGAAATTCTTTCAACTGGTAACACCACGGCGATTGACGCTGACGCCACTTTTACCACATTATCCGAACCAGAAGACGAAATCGTGGATGATGATGCTGATGACGATACCGACAAGGACAACGATACTGAAGATGATAATGCTGGTGATCAGGACAAGCCCAGCGCGCCGAAAGTTGGTGATTATATTTTTGACTTGCCGAAACCAACCGTCCTTACCCCTATTAACAATCAAACAGTCGCGGCCAGTAAACCGCTAATCACCGGCCTGTCTAAAAGCGGCAATTTAATTAAATTCTTCATTGATGATGTTTATGATGGTTATGCTACGGCCACGATTGACTCATCTGGAACCGGAAATTTTTATTACTATCCGTTTTTGGACCTCAGGCCGGGCGAGCATACTCTAAGCGTCGAAGCTTGGTCTGACAATCACCGGAGCAAAAGAACCGAAGCTATTAATTTCTTTGTTCCGACACCATATGTCACGCCCACTATCGTCGAGCCAATAGTCAGAGACGGTGATGGTCCGACAATAACCATACCCGGCATTGCTTTAAACAATTCGCGCCTTAAAGTATATATTGATAATTCATTATTCAAGGAAATAACCACGACCAACGATGCGTCAGGGACCGGCAGCTTTTCAATAGACGTACCCACGGATTCTGGCCTAACCAATGGCGAACACAGCATTACCATTATCGCCCTCGATCAAAAAGGGAGGGTTAGTCGTCCCACCCAACCAATAAAGTTTACTAAGCGCTCATCTGATAATTTTCCTTCCGACAGGCCTGCTGATTTTAATCAACCGGTGGCCTATGAAGTCAAAATGGGTGATTCGTTGTGGAACATAGCCAAGTCTTTCTACGGTCAGGGTAATTATTATAAAGAGTTGGTTAATTCTAATGCTGAAAAATACCCAAGCTTATTGGATCAGCCCGGTCTCATTATTCCTGGTTGGACCATCACCATACCGGTTTTACAATAGTTTCTAGCTGCTGATTGGCACCGCTCCCTTATTAGCCTCCTTACCCCTTTTCAAGCTTTCTTTAATTACCGCGTCTTCAACTATCATTTTTTCTTTGTCCAAGCTTATTACCTGTTTGCATGAAATTAACAATTCTTGTTCAAATAATCCGGCAATTCCTTGGTGAGTTTTTATGTGGTAATGCTTTATTTTCTGCTCCAGCTCATCTATTTCAAAACCGCTGACATATCCCAGCCTGATATTAGCCTGAGTGAACACCGGTAGATTAATTATTTTTTTGTTGTTGAGAGACATTTTCAGCGGCTAGAGTCTTATGCCTTCTGATAAATATGGTCTGCTGGGCTATCTGAAAAACGGTTGAGGTTGCCCAATATAAAGTTAAGCCGGCCGGAAAACTCACGCCAAAAATAAACGTCATCGCCGGCATGAGATAAATCATCTGGCGGCTCATCGCCTGGGCCATATTGTTGCCTCCCGGTTTCTTCTTCTGTTGGCCGCTCATCATCATGCGCGACTGCCAGAACTGCAAAGCTGCCGCTAAGCCCGCCATAATATAATTCTTCGAATTGGCCACGTTCATTATTCCAAAAAAGGTCGTATCTATCGCCGTGGTTGAATAAATATCTCTAAGCGGCATATAAAGATGCTCTAACTGCTCCACCGGCAAAACGCCCGTTGCTTGGTCTAAGCTGGAGACTGCAATAAAAACCCTGAACAATGCTATCAAGATGGGAAATTGGATTAAAATAGGCAGGCACGATGAAAAAGGGCTGATTTTATTTTCACGATAGAATTGGATCATCTGCCGGCTCAGCTCTTCTTTATTATTCTCGTATTTCTTTCTAAGCGCCTCGAGTTTCGGCTGTATTTCTTGTAATGCTTGTTGCGATTTTATCGACGACCACGATGGAATAAACAAGATTGCTTTCAGTATGATGGTGACTATTATTATAGATAGGCCCAAATCATGAGGCGGCAAATAATGATAAATTACCATCAAAAAATTAAAGATGGGTTCAAATAATATTGTATTAAATAATTCCACCATTTGTTTAAATTAAGGGATCAAATCCTCCCTTGGACAAAGGATTGCAACGGATAATTCTATTTACGCTTTTTAAACCGCCTTTGATTAAGCCATACTTTTCAATTGCCTGATAACTATACTCAGAACAGCTTGGGTAATATTTGCAATACCCATATTGATGGTTTTTTGAGCGCCAGCCATGGTCTGGAGATATTGTTTTTTGGTATATTTCTATGGTTTTTAATAGTATTTTTTTGGCTAACATTAAGTTAATTTATTATTTATTTAGCAAATATTCCAAATCTTCTTTTTTTTCTTTAATATTAGCCTTATTATATGTTTTTTTTGGCATAAAAATATAATCTTTACCTTTTATTAATTTAACTAATCTTAGCCTTATTAATTCTCTTATGCTCCTTTTGACCTTGTTTCTTTCTGTTGCTTTTTTCGATATTTTTTTTGAAACAACAATTCCCACTCTGGCTGTTTTTAATCCATTGTCAAAAACTTTTAATACAACGTTGCGTGAAAAAAAAGTAACACCTTTTTTATATACCCTCTGGAAATCCCTATCGTTAGTCAACCGATTAAATTCATAATTCATAATGGTTGGTTAACTAAGCAGGGCGAGTCGATGGCGTTTTTTATCACGTCGGCGTTTTAGCACACGGCGGCCGTTTTTTGTTTTCATCCTTTTCCGAAAGCCGTGTCTTTTGTTTCTGCGCCGCTTTTTTGGTTGATAAGTTCTTTTTGGCATATTTTTCTCTATCTAATACTACCAACTTAATGTCCTCAGGTCAATCTTTCAAACGTTTCAATGCGGTTTCCACAAAACATCCACAGCTTATGAACATTTTCTGAATTATAAGCCTTTTTTATGCTGGGGTTTTGTGGTATATTCTATAGAAGTTAGGTCTAGGTAATTTTTTTAAATTTTGTTGATGAAAGAACAGCTTTGGGAATCGGTGCTGGGCGAATTAGAGCTTACTCTCAGTAAGGCTAATTTTACCACTTGGTTTAAAAATACTTTTATAGCCTCATACGAAAGCAATAAGGTTATTATTGCTGTTCCCAATACATTCACCAAAACTTGGTTTGAAAACAAGTACCACGCGCAAATAATTAAAATTATACAAAAACAAACCAACAATCAATCAATCGAGGTTATTTATAAAATCGAAAGTCCGCGCAATTATATCTCAAGGGAGCTTAAAGCCAGCAACATTTCCGAGGAAATAAAGTCCGCGCCAGCCGAGAGGCCGGTTTCAGAAAATATCGGTGATGCGCTAATTGATGATTATCAAAACCTTAATCCCCGTTATACTTTTGACAATTTCGTTGTCGGCAAAGGTAACGAGTTGGCTAAAGCGGCGGCCGTAGCCGTGGCCAACAAGCTTGGTTTAGTTTACAATCCGTTATTTATTTACGGCGGCGTCGGCCTCGGCAAGACTCATTTAATGCAAGCGATTGGCAACGAAGTTATTAATTCCAAAAAGGATAAAAAGGTTACTTATGTAACTTGCGAGAAATTCACTAGTGAATTTGTCCAGGCGGTTAGCCGCGGTTCAGCCAGCAGCTTTAAAAATCGTTACAGAAACATTGATCTTTTGATGGTCGATGACATCCAGTTTTTAGCCGGCAAGGAAGGGACGCAGGAAGAGTTTTTTCACACCTTCAATGCCCTACATCAAGCGAATAAACAAATTGTCATAAGCTCGGACCGACCGCCAAAAGCTATTCCAGCGCTTGAAAATAGGCTGATATCAAGATTTGAGTGGGGGATGATTGTCGACATAACACAGCCTGATTTCGAAACACGTCTAGCGATACTGGAGACAAAATGCAAAGTGAAGGGCTGTTTAATTGATCGCGAAATAATGCATTATATTGCAAATATGGTACAAAATAATATTCGCGAGCTTGAAGGAGCGTTAAATCGCATACTAGCCTACCATGAACTTAATCACACTACGCCCACTATCGAATCAACTAAAAGCTTGCTTTCTAATATAACCACCCGTCCTAAAAAAAGCGCTCTTGTGCCTAAACAGGTGATTTCTACCGTCGGGGAATTTTTTGACATCAAACTGGAAGATATCACCGGTTCCAGCCGGAAAAAGGAGTTGGTTTTTCCTAGACAAATAATTATGTATTTGCTAAGAGAAGAGTTAGCCTGTTCTTATCCGCTGATTGGTCAGGAGCTAGGTGGCCGGGACCATACAACCGCCATGCACGCTCATTCAAAAATAAAAAAAGAGTTGGCCACAAACGAAAAGTTAAACCAAGATATTAATTTAATAAAACAGCGGCTTTATAACATTTAATAACCTGTTGATATCGGCTGATAACTTGTTGATTAATTTTCATAAAAGCGTTTTCTAAAATATAAATTTAATTTTATCAACATCTTAATTGACAAGCGGTTAACCTGTTCTCCAAGCCTTATCAACCAAAAAAATATAAATATTCTCAGCAACGCCAAGGGTTTTTAATCAAATCTTTACTTTATCCACCACACAATAACAACAACTAAGTATATAAATTAAATTAGTACTATGAAACTATCCTGCCTACAAAAAAATTTAAACCGGGGATTAAATCAGGTTAGTCATCTGGCTAGCAAAAATGTTTCCCTGCCAATTTTAAATAATATTTTAATCAATTGTAAAAAAGGAATTATTCGGCTGTCGGCCACGAACCTTGAAATGGGAATCAACACCATTGTCAGAGGCAAGGTTGAGACTGAAGGCGGGGTGGCCGTACCCGCAAAAACCCTAGCTGACTATGTCTCACTCCTACCTGATGAAAAAATTGAACTCTCGGTCGACGGCCAGGGTTTAAAAATTGTTGGGTCAAGCAGTCAAACAACAATAAAAAGCCAGGATTCCGAGGAATTTCCCCTCATTCCCTCGGTTGATAGAAAAAACGGTATTGTGCTGAAAGCCAAAGAGTTAAGATCGGCCTTGGGGCAGGTGGTTTACGCGGTGGCGCAAGACGAATCACGCCCAGAAATAAGCGGTGTTTATCTTAGAATCGAAGATTCAAAAGCGGTGGTGGCGGCGACCGACAGTTATCGTTTGGCTGAAAGGAAAATTATTCTCAGCCAGCCGGAAAAAAATAAATCAGAAGTCGTCATTCCGACTAGAACAGTAATCGAGCTGTCGCGGATTATCAGCGACGAAACAAGCGAAGTAACGTTGTATTTAAACGACAATCAAATATTGTTTATTTGCGACGGCGTTGAGCTGGTTTCAAGAATAATCGAGGGGCAATACCCTGACTATCAACAAATAATACCGCAAGATTATAAAAGTCTTGTTACTTTTTCTAAAGACGAGGCGGTTAAAGCTGTAAAGAGCGCGGCCATATTTTCAAAAACCGGCATCAACGATGTTAGTCTGAAAATAGATAAAAACGATAGCAGCATAACAATTGCCTCGGCTAATACGCAACTGGGTGAAAGCAAGACTAAGATTAAGGCGAGTATCGAGGGTGAGTCGAATGAAACGGTTTTTAACCATCGTTACTTGCTTGACGGGCTTTCAAATGTCGAATCGCCGGAACTGACCCTTTCTTTGATTGATGGCGCCAATCCGGGAACTATCAAGCCGAAAAACAAAGATGAATTCTTGTATATTATTATGCCTATTAAGCAATAATAATGTTTCAGTCGATTGATAAGCGTTTAATCGCTCAATCTTTACAACGGGCTAAAATAAATAGACAAGTAGAAGCAAGCCAGATAATTGATTTTGCAGAAAAACTGCTGGTAACTGAGTGGGGCGAAAGAATAAAAAAGAAAGCCAAGCCGCTTTATTTAAAAAACCGGGTATTGGTAATTGCGGTAGTAAGTTCGGTTTTAGCTGGTGACATGAATATAAAAAGCAATTGTTTGGTAAATAAAATTAACCAGCATTTTGGCAAAGAGCTGGTTGACAGGATACGGTTGGAAATTTAATCTTTGATTGTGATGGTGATCGTTTCGGAGACAAGGCTGGCTCCGGATTCAGTGGTTAAACTGAGATGAAGCTGATAATCGCCGGTTGCGGGCGGCTCAGCCCAGTCAACGGAAAACTGATTTAATTCAAAATCAGTCGTTTTTTTAATCAAAGTATCTTTATTAGATCCCGCTTTTGTGTAATAGACAGAAAGAGCGGCCAAGCCTTCGGGATGTGAAGCCAGGCCGGTAATAGTGTAGGGGAAATCGGTTATATCAACCTCTGTCTGATCTAATGGCTGAGTGAAATAAAGACTTGATGATTGCTGTGATAATAGCAGATTAATATTTCGACTATCTGATTGGACTGAACCGCCTTTTTCGTAAAACAGTGCCTTAACAGTATAAAAACCATTAGGCATATCTCCTAAATCATAATCTAATGAGTAGGGCGGTTTTGTCAAAGTGCCGATGAGCGTGTCGTCAAAGTAAATTTCCAGCCTATCGAGAGAAGCTGGTTCTTCAACGGTTGCTGTTATTTTCAATGGCGATTCCTTGATTGTCGCGTTGTTTTTTGGTGCCTTTAAGCTAAAAGCATTGTCGGCATCTTCGTTATCTGATCTTAAATCGCAGCTTTCGTATTGTAGCGGTTTTTCCGGTGTAATGTAGCCGGGCTGGCCATTGGCCCAGGCATTAACCGCGTTTTCCCAGTTGGCAAACTGCGGATCGCTTGTCGGATCATAATTCCCAGAACCAAGCGGCTGGCTCTTGTTGACGTAATAAAGAATAGTATGGGTTTCTTTGTAGGTTTTGTTGATTAAGTATTTATCCGGATAGCTTGATAAGCATTCGTCTGGAATCACTCGCTGGGTCAACGAGTCGACGCTGACGTCATGAACAATATCTATTTGTCCGTTAAGCATCATTTTGTCGACATTGGACTTTTTTGGGGGCTTAAAAGTCTCAACTGGCGTGCCGACCAACAGTTTTTCCATGAAGTTTTTCCAGATCGGAGCAGCCACTACCGAACCGTCAGCGCCGGATTTCATCGCTGTGTTATCATTGTTGCCGACCCAGACGCCAGCCGCCAGGGAAGGCGTGTAACCAATAGTCCAGGCGTCTCGAAAATCATTGGTCGTGCCGGTTTTGGCGGCCACTGACCGATCAGACAGGGTTAGATAATTGCGTGAGCCAAAAATAAAACTTCGCGCGGCATTATCAGACAATATGCTGTTTATATTTCTAGCCACCCCTTCAGCCATAACTGATATATCTTCGTTTTGGTATTCCTCGATGATTTTGCCGTCCTTGTCCTCAACCCGGAGAATCGGGTTTGGCGGATGGCGCAAGCCTTCTCGGGCAAAGGTGGCAAAAGCACCGACGTGCTCCAATAATTTGACTTCACCGCCGCCCAGAACCAATGACAGACCATAGCGATCAGGATCATTTAGTGTTGTGTAGCCCAGCATTTTTGCCAGCTCAAGCGTGTCGTTAATACCAGCCAGATACAAGGTTTTCACGGCTGGTATGTTTAACGACCCGGCCAGGGCCCGGCGCATTGAAATAGGGCCGTGCTCCCGGCCGTCATAGTTTCTAGGTATATAAGCTGGATTGCCGCCGAAATTTGTTCTGACGTCAAACAACATTGTTTCCGGAGTATAGCCTTTGGTAAAAGCCGTGGCGTAAGCCACTGGTTTAAAAGATGACCCAGGCTGGCGGTCTCTGATGGTGACGTTTACATTACCGTCATTGGCTGCATCAAAATAATCAACTGAGCCGACCATGGCTAGAATATCGCCGTTCTTGGGGTCCAGGGCCACCAGCGCGGCATTGGAACCGCCGTATGATTTCACTTTATCAATGCCTTCGGTTACTGATTCTTCAGCTATTTTTTGTTTGTAAGTATCCAGCGTTGTGACTACTTTCAAGCCGCCCTGCTCAATCATTTTTTCACCGTATTTCTGGGTCAGAAGTTCACGTACGTAAAAAACAAAATGCGGCGCGGTAATCGGCTCGCGCGATGATTGGAATGCAATCTCTGCGTTTTTTGCCGCTTCAGCTTCCTCAGCGGTTATATATCCCTGCTCAACCATCAAGTCCAGTATGTAGCGCTGTCGTCCGAAGAGCACGTCGGTGTGGCTGCCGTAAGGCGAATAATAGGTGGGTGATTGCGGCAGAGCGGCCAGTAAAGCGGCTTCGGCTAAATTAATATCGCGGACGCTTTTACCGAAATATATCTGAGCGGCGGATTCGATGCCGTAAGCAACGGAGCCATAGGGGATTTCGTTGAAATAAAGTTTGAGTATCTGGTCCTTTGAGAATTTTCTTTCAATCTGGTAAGAGAGAACCAGTTCCTTGATTTTCCTGGTGTATGTTTTTTCTGAAGTCAAAATGGCGTTTTTAACAAGCTGTTGAGTGATGGTGGAGCCGCCCGGCCGGCTCTTGCCAACCGATAAGATGTTAACGGCAACAGCTCTGATAAAGCCAGTGATGTCAAAGCCCGAATGTTGGTAAAAATTTTTATCTTCAATGGCGATGGTGGCCTTTTTAAGGTAATCAGGCACGTCTTCCAGCTGCACGAGCGTTCTTTTTTCATCGCCGTGAATTTCATACAAAATTGTTTCGCCGGTTCTGTCGTAAATACGCGTACTTTGAGCTAGGGTTCTGGTAAGCAGTTTGTCTGGGTCTGGCAGATCGCGGCTGAACCAGGCGAAAACGGCGACCGATAATAGGATGCCGACAAACAAAAGAATGACAAAAACCACCAAAGCTTTAAGCCACCACTTTTTTGGTAATTTAAAACGTCTTTTATTTGAGACTGGCTTCTTGTCGTTTTTCTGTTTCCAGGTTTGTTCGTAAATTGGTTTAATTTCAGGCTCAGTCATGGTAGATATTAATATATATCAATAAAATAATTATGTAAACTTACTTTGTAATTATATCAAAATTAGACTATAATTATAATACTTATGTTAAAAACATCGCCGTCATTGTCAGAAATACTAAATCGGGGCGTTGAAGAGGTAATCAGCCGCCCTGTCTTGGAAAAAAAACTGAAATCTGGAAAAAAACTAAGGATCAAGCATGGCGTTGATCCCACGACCAGCGACCTGCATCTCGGCTACGCAGTCATTTATAATAAATTAAGAGCCTTGCAGGAATTGGGCCACACGATATTATTTTTGGTCGGCGACTTCACAGCCCGTTTTGGTGATCCGACTGATCGGGCCAAAAGCAGAAGCTTGCGGGACAAAAAAGAAATAGAAGACAAGGCTCAAAGCTATATTAAGCAAATCGGCATAATTTTAGACTTGAAGAAAACGGAAATCAGAAGGAATTCCGAATGGTATGACAAAATGAGCGCTGAAAATCTGCTTAAACTGCAGTCGAAATTTACAGTATCCCGTCTGCTAGAAAGAGATATGTTCGCAAAAAGGCAGCGGGCTGGTAAGGAGATAGGTTATCATGAGCCGGTATATCCCATATTGCAGGCTTATGACTCGGTCATGCTTAAATCCGATTTGACCGTTATCGGCACTGACCAGAAATTCAATGAACTTCAGGCCAGAATATTGCAAAAAGAATACGGCCAGCCGCCCCAGGAAATAATAACCATGAAGCTTTTGATCGGGACGGACGGCCGGAAAAAAATGAGCCAGAGTCTGGGCAATTATATTGGGCTCACTGAAAGCCCCTCAAATATGTATGGCAAGGTTATGTCGATTCCGGACAATTTAATAATGCATTATTACGAACTGGCCACAAAAGTTCCAGCAAAAGAATTTTCAGGGATAAAGGCTGAATTGGCAAAAGGTAAAAACCCGCGCGACATAAAAGCCAAGCTGGCTGGAGAGATAGTCGGTCTTTATTACAGCCGGTCAGCCGCTGATCAGGCCGGACGGGAATTCAACAGAGTGTTTAAGGAAAAGAAGTTGCCCAGCCAGATCCCCAGCCTCAGTCTAAAAAATAAAAAAATGACTTTAATAGAAATACTGATTTTGTCAAAACTGGCCACTAGCAAAAGTGACGCCCGGCGGCTGATAGAACAGAACGCCGTAAAAATAGACAATAAAACCACAACTGATTGGCAGAAAATATTGGAGCTGAAAACAGGCAGCGTGATCCAGGTCGGTAAAAGAAAATTTATAAAAATAAAATAAAAGCATAAAGAAATTACGCGGCCAGAGGAAGCCGCGTTATTTTTATGTCAGCTAACGTTTCGACGTATCTGAAGTCTCGAAGTGAGTGAAAAAGTATAATAGCGCGGAGCGCTGCCGCTGGAACGAAAGCTGATTTGGGCGGAGCGGCGTTTCATCCGTAGTCGATGTTATGAAGAGCCGCTAGGATTTTCCAATACAACTTAAGTGTATATCCAGAACGCGGAGCCGTGCACACGCTGTTGTGCGATGGACGTGTTTTTAGATCGTCAAAATTATTGGGCGTCTAGCCCTTGACTTTTCCGATACGATGTGATATCATTCCTAATCAAAAACCTGTGGTGTGGCGTGAAGACAAAGGAGAGATCGATGTTCAGAGTGTTCGACAAAGCTCATTTGGCAATATACCTTTTCGTGAGTTTGTTTCTGGCGGGGTGGATACTGATGATATACAACTTCCCGTACCCTGATCCGTTTCAGCAACATGCCTATCGCGGAAATGAAGGCATCGCGGTTCTCGGGCTTATCCTGATACTAGTGGGTGGGCCAGGTGCAATGGCGTCGTTCTATGAGAATCAGCGGCGAAAATGACAATGGTTATACGCCCGCACTCCTACCGAGACCCAAGGAGTATAAATAAGGGTCTCATTTTATTTGTGAAAAAACAAGATGGCGTACAACGTTTAAAAATATGCGATGTTCCGCTACATCATATTTTATCATTTAATAGTTGTAGCGGAATATGGGTGAGAGTTTACAAGACTCGAGTCGCATGTGTCGTGCTGTCCGACCTGAGCGAGAAATAGTTTAAAAAATTCGAGCGAAAACGCATTATGGTTGAGGAGCGAAGTGACGAAAAGTTCAAAAATCCTATTTGAGATATGAATCGCCTTTTTTGAAATTCATCTTGGAAACAACCATTTTAAACTCGCTACCTGACTCATTTCTGAATCCATGCTCTTCGTTCCTGCCAACATAAATCATATCACCTGGATAAACCTCAAATTCTTTACTATCCACAATCATGATGGCAGAATTTTCTGTGATGTAGAAAATCTCATCGGTAAAGTCATGTTTGTGAGCAGGAATAACACCCTTAGGCTTAACAATAACATCCTCAATAAGGTTAATTTTATCCTTTAAACCATCAAGCAAGACTCGTTTTTGATAACTCTCTCCATTGATCCATTTTTTATTTCTAATAAGTTTCATTGATCATTTTTACTAAATAGGGTTTTTGAATTTCGCACAACGTTTGCGTATATCTGATGCCCCGCTGAGCGGGGTATGGGTGGAGCCCCGCCAGGGCGGGGCGTAACCAGATACACGCTGTTAGCTGATCGTATTCCTTTTCTTTTGTCCCGATCGTCCGCGCATCGGGACGTGTGTAAAAAATCTTTCAAATTTCTTTTTCCGTTTTGGGCGACGGGCAGAGGGGAATAAAAGGGGTGAATGCCCGGCGACCAAAACTCATTCTTATAATTCTTCAATATCACCTTTAGCTAAATATTCAGGAATTTTATTCCATTCAGCTAAAACCTTATTTCTGCCGAGTTCACTGTTAAACCAATTATCTATCGTAAAGCCGTAAATCTCATAAGTCACTGGGATTAATTCAACTGTTTTTGGAAAATGTTTTTTTAATGTCATTAACGCGCGACGAGAATGATAATGCTTAACAACGGCAATAATTTTTTTAA
>JAEAME010000088.1_pt1 | contig 131681 bp, 87 predicted proteins | sample 8958731 | NCBI WGS metagenome assembly JAEAME01 (sample SAMN16933194, study PRJNA681113) | bioreactor sludge metagenome | isolation source: anerobic bioreactor sludge (Control) | place: India:Bengaluru | collected 2018-10-24
CGGATTATAATCAGCACTGGTCGCTCCGTCCACTGGCATCTGAAATCCCTGCGGAATGATAAAGCCGGCGAAGAAGACCAGCAGCAGTATCATCAGCAGTTTAAGGAATACTCTTATCATTTGGTTTTTGTTTTAATTCCGGAAGGAGAATGGTCCCGGGGATTGATTGTGTTGCAAAATAGTTTTTCTTTTTTGCTTCACGTACGGAAAACCGATTTTTCTGACCTTTGTTCTGGCAAATCTTCTCCGGCACAACATGCGAAAGTGGGTGGGTAATCAATGGGATCCGGAGCATTTTCTCCGGGAAGAAGTAAAGTTTGATGATCCCTGCAAACGTTGGGTAGGTGCTTTCCTGAAACCATAAAGGACAGATGCATTTTCATATCGCGGGTGATCCCTGCCTTCTTGCTAACTTTCGGAGCTGAATAGGAATATTTTCCCTCTTGCCACGTTATAGACCAACTAAAAACCATGTATATTTGCAATATCAACTTTGAATATTCATGAATATATAAAGTTAAAGTTAATGTTGACACGAAAAATCAATCTGGAGGATTTGAAAGGGGAGAGCTGTTTCCTGTGGGGGGCAAGACAAACCGGAAAAAGCACCTTGCTCAGGCTGACCTTTCCTGATCCCCGGTATATCGATCTGCTCAAGTCCGATGAGTTTGAACGATATACCCGCCGTCCGGCATTGCTGAGGGAGGAACTCAGTTTATTGCCTGAGGGCGAACTGATCATTGTTGACGAAATTCAGAAGCTTCCGGTACTACTGGATGAAATCCATTGGTTAATGACCAACAGGAACCTGCGTTTCATCTTGAGTGGTTCCAGTGCAAGGAAACTGGTCAGGAGTGGCGCCAATCTTCTGGGCGGCAGAGCTTTGCGCAAAAGGCTCTACCCCCTGGTCAGCGCTGAGATCCCTGATTTCGACCTGCTAAAAGCATGTAACAACGGCATGATACCCCGTCATTATCTGACTGAAAACGCCACGAAACGATTACAGGCCTACATTGGAGATTATTTGCAGGAAGAGATTAAAGCGGAAGCCTTGACCCGGAATCTTACCACCTTTTCACGGTTTATGGAAGTGGCCGCTCTGAGCAACGGAGAAGTGCTGAATTACAGCAATATTGCCTCGGAATGCGGCGTCAGCGCTGTGACTGTCAAAGAATATTTCGCAATTCTTGAGGAAACGTTAATCGGCTACACCATCCCCGCCTTTACCCATAAGGTAAAAAGAAGAGTCATTCAATCTCCCCGGTTCTATTATTTCGACGTTGGTATTGCCAACTTTCTGCTTAAAAGGGGCAGATTGCGCCCCGGGTCACCGGAGTTCGGACATGCATTGGAGCATTTCATCATTCAGGAAATCATAGCCTATCAAGGCTATTCGGAAAAATCAGGAGCGATTTCTTATTGGAGAACCACATCAGGATATGAAGTAGATGTAATTATCGGGGATGCAGAGGTGGCCATAGAGATAAAATCTTCCGGAGAAGTGCAATCGCACCATACCAGGGGACTGAAAGCCTTTTCCGAAGAATTTCCCGGGGCTGAACTTATCATGGTTTCATTGGATAAAACACCCCGGCTGATGAATGGTATAACTGTTTATCCTGTTATGGATTTTCTTGCTAGGTTGTGGAATGGTAATATTTATTAAAGATGAAATACCCGGTTTGCGTCGGAGGGGAAAGGGCCTGTCCGCCCGGAGACTGCGGCGGTGTGGATGGCTATGGCGACCTTTTAAGAATTCTTGCAGAACCAGATCATGAGGACCACAAATCGATGCGAAAGTGGGTGGGTAATCAATGGGATCCGTAGCATTTTCTCCGGGAAGAAGTAAAGTTTGATGATCCCTGCAAACGTTGGGTAGGTGCTTTCCTGAGGCCATAAAGGACAGATGCTTTTTCATGTCGCGGGTGATATCGGATGCAGGAAATTGCATTACAAACTCTTCCGCACCGGATTTGAAGAAGCCCACAATGCCGCCGCCGACATCAAAGCCACGGTCAAATGCTTCCGGGAACTCAAGCGACGCGGAATATTGTAAAAGCCTTTCTCCCATACCCCGAAGTCGCTGCCCTTCAGCCGGTTCTTCCACACCCGGCAGGGGCCGTTGCCCAGCTACTGCATACCGGTGCACCGCTTCACCAGCTTCTCGCCATTGAGACTTAAAATCTCTTCCTCCTTTTCCCAGGGTTGCACCACCGGCCAGTTCCGGGTGAAGCCTTCGTTCCCGTGAAGGCCCGGGATGCCCCGGCCCGGCCTGAAATCTTCATGGCGGCGATCGTTCGGATGGCTTCCTGTAAAATGTACATCTTGCTAAAACTTACCCGGAAAACCATTCCGCGCCGATTGAGCAAAGGGAGCTGATATCAGACCGCCTATGTAAAACAACTATACATTTCCTGCGGAGGCCCTGAAAACCCGACGAACCAATCGTGATACAATATTTTGTTATTCAATGCCATACATTCCGCATTAACTGGAAACACGTACGGATTCTGCTTGTATAGCAAAAGTATAGCAGTTCAGCCCGCTGATTATTGATTTTATTTAGCACCTTTAAAAAGCCTTTATGGCTCTCAGGAATTTCAGATTGATTAATCACAACAACACCTGATAAACACGAGAAAATGAAGAAACTATTCTTACTGCAAATCCTTTTTTCCTTCTCTTTTGCCCTGTCGGCGCAATCCGGCCCGGTGAAAGCTGAAAAGAAAGAAGACGGATGGAGGTTGATGGTCAACGGAACTCCGCTCATGATCAACGGCATGAACTGGGATTATTTCCCCATCGGCACCAATTACTCTTACAGCCTGTGGACCCAGTCGGACGATTTCATCAAGAAAGCGCTGGACGATGAAATGTCGCTTTTAAAAAACATGAACGTAAATGCCATCCGGGTTTACACCGGTATCCAGCCCAAGTGGATCAGGCACATTTACGAAACCTACGGCATTTACACCATGCTTAACCATTCCTTTGGGCGGTACGGGCTTACGATTGACGGAGGATGGGCTCCCAACACCGATTATTCTGATCCGCGGGTGAAGGAGCTTTTGCTGAAGGAGACCAGGCAGATGGCGGAGGAGTACCGCAATACCCCGGGATTGCTGTTGTATCTGCTGGGCAATGAAAACAATTACGGTCTTTTCTGGAGCGGTGCTGAGACCGAGGATATTCCCGTGGAAGACAGGGAATCGACGCACCGGGCCCTTTCCATGTACCAACTGTTCAATGAGGCGGCTGCAGCCATGAAAGCCCTCGATCCCGGCCATCCCGTGTCGATCTGCAACGGCGATTTGCTGTTTCTCGACATCATCGCCCGCGAATGCAAGGATGTCGACATTCTCGGGGTCAACGCCTACAGGGGCATCTCTTTCGTCGACCTTTACGACAGGGTGAAGAATGAATATGGCAAACCCGTCATGCTCACCGAGTTCGGAACCGATGCCTTCAATGCGGTTTCCCTCGAGGAGGCGCAGAAAGAGCAGGCCTTGTATAATCTGGCCAACTGGAGAGATATTTACGAAAACGCCGCCGGCATGGGAAAAGCAAACAACTCGATCGGCGGTTTTACCTTTCAGTTCAGCGACGGCTGGTGGAAATTCGGGCAGACGAAAAACCTGAGCATCCACGATGCCAACGCTTCATGGGCCAATGGAGGCTATCTTTTCGATTTTGCGGAGGGTGAGAACAACATGAATGAAGAGTGGTTCGGCATCTGCGCCAAGGGACCAACCAACGCCAAGGGGTTTTACAGCCTCTATCCGAGAGCCTCCTATTACGCCCTGAAGGAGGCCCACCGGCTCAATCCCTATGCCGGCGGCATGAACCTGGAAGCCATCCGGAACCATTTCAACGGCATCCAGATTTTTGAGTCGGTGTTGAAAGCCAGGGGAGACAAGGCCTCCAGGGAGGGCGACGCCATTAAGAAAATCACACTGAGCCGGTTAAGTGCGCAATTCACCACCTTCAACACGGGAGGCAGCCTGATTTCGACGCCCGCGGAGCCCGCTCCCGGCAATAATACCTGGCCCGATCAGCTCGGATTCGACCAGATGCAGTCCTTCTACGTCGGGGTGGAGGCCAATCCGTCGCCTAATTTCAGGGCCAATGTGGAAATCAACATTCTGGGGAATGTAGCCCAGAATCCCATTGACCAGATTTTTTACGAGAACCGGGGCAGGCCCGTGATTGTCAAGGGCGAGAACGGCAGCCTGAAGCTGGAATCGGTGAACAGGGTCCAGGTGTACAACGCCAGCTACGAATGGAACCACAAATTGTTTGACCTTACGGGATTTTACCGGACGGGCCATTACCACTGGGGCTACGAGGGCGACTTTTTCGGCCTCTATCCCGAGGCTAATTATGGTCCGAACATCGACACCTACAATGGGGTTGCGCCTTTCGGTTTTGAGATGGCCGGCAAGAAAGCTTTCAAAAATTTCAAAATGGCATTCGGGCCGCAGCTCTGGTGGGGTGCCAACCCGGCCATTTTGCTGAAATACGGCACCACCCTGGCGAAGTTCAACCTCACGGGTATTTTCCACGAGGACTTTGCCCAGCTGGGGATGACCGAGAGTTCGTTTGCCATTCCGCAGCCCCGGACCCGCCGGTTGACCCTTCACCTGGGCCGTACCTTCAACCGCTTCGGCGTCGAAGCCGGCGGCATCTGGGCAGGGCAGCCCCTGCAGGGAAGGACCTTTCAGGTGGCCAGGGGCGAAGAGGGCAACTACTCCGTCTACCAGGATGAGATCAGGGCGGAAGATAATTTCGGCGCAAAGATCAAGCTGAATTACAAAGGCAGCCGTTTCAACTGGTATGCGCAATCGGCGGCCATGGGGCTGGTGGCGCAGGGGGGTGCCGACCAGACCCTGACCTTCACCGGCTGGAAGCTGAAAGACAGCGGCAGCGGAAACCAGTATAATTTCCTGTCGGGCTTCACCTACCTGATCGGGAATGTGCAGGTGGCGCCCAATTTCCTGTGGCAGAAGCCCATCGAGGGTCCGATCCCGGCCGGGGTGCCGGCGCCGGGCAGGCCCCGCAACATCCTCGACGATCCCTTCGTGGTGCGCTCCAACCGGGAGCAGATGGCCGGCGAAATCCTCATCACCTGGGACCCCACGCCGGGGACCTGGATGTACGACTGGGACAGCGACCGCTCCGAAGATGCCGGACTGGCCATGAGCCTGGGCTTTGTCTACCGCCACCTGCCCACCACCCAGGATGCCGCCATCGGCATTCTGCCCGACGGCCGCACCATTTTTGCCTTCCCGGGGGCTCCTCCGGCCCGGGACCTCTGGGAAATACACTCCCGGGTGGTCTCCAAGGTAAACAACAACTTCGGATTCATCGCCAACCTCTATGCCGGCGATGCCCAGGCCAACGGCAGCGACGCCCGCCTCATACGCCGCTTCGGAACCGATTTGCGGGTGATTTACAAGGAACTGAAACTGACCTCCTTCGTCAGAATCAACGACTGGGGGCCCTACGACTACCACCGCGATTACAACCTCACCTTCCCCCTCCAGCTGATGGCCGACCTTTCCACCTCACTGAAAAAACCCGACTGGTTCGACCTGCCCGACACCAACATCGGCATCAGGGCCACCTACCGGACCCTCGACCAGTATTCGCCGCGCTATTCGCCGACCCAAAAGCTTGACGGAAGCGGAAAACTGGTCCCCGATCCCGAAGCCCTCGGCTTCGACAACGGAAACGAATGGGAAATCAGAACCTACGTGCGCATCAATATCGGTAAATAAATAAATCAATACCATGAACTCAAATATTCGTATCCCTCTGAAAAAATATTTCCCGGCGGCTCTCCTGGCGCTTCTTTTTGTGGCCTGTGAGCGGGACGAAGAAGATCTGAAGCCGGCCGTTTTCCCCACGAATCCTGAAGTGTTTATCGACGGGTTCAGCGCCGGATTGAATTATGCGGTTTTCGGCGGCGCCTCGCCCACTGCCTTTGATGTCGATAACCAGGTGACCTACAACAACTCTAAGGCTTCCATGCGTTTCGACGTCCCCAATGCCGGAGATCCCTCGGGCTCTTATGCCGGCGGCGTCTTTTTCACTTCCTCGGCCCGCGACCTCTCGGGGTACAACGCTCTGACCTTTTACGCCAAAGCCGCCCAATCGGCAACCATTGGCCTCATCGGCTTCGGCAATGACATGGGCCCCTCCACTTTCCAGGTCTCCATTTCCGACCTGCAGCTCTCCACCGGATGGAAAAAATATATCATCCCCCTGCCCGACCCATCCCTGCTGACCGCCGAACGCGGCATGTTTATCTATTCCGCTGGCCCCGTTGACGGCAAGGGTTTTACCTTCTGGGTCGACGAGCTGAAATTCGAAAAACTGGGAACCATCGCTCACCGGCAATCCATGTTACTCGATGGAAATGATAAGGTTGAATCCGCTGTCAATGGATTGAAACTTCCTATCGGCGGTTTGAAGGTGTCCTTTAATATGCCTACCGGAATTGACCAGACCGTTGCGGCAGCACCCGCCTATTTCTCTTTCAGCTCTTCAGCACCGGAGGTGGCAAGCGTGGATGCAGCGGGACTGGTTTCGGTACTGGGCAAAGGAACCGCCGTGATTACCGCCACCTTGGGCGGCGAAGATGCATTGGGATCCCTGACGGTTAACTCGTCGGGCGATTTTGTTCACGCCCCGGTACCCCAGGCAGACCAGGAAAAAGTGATCTCCATCTTCAGCGACCATTACGTTAATGTACCTGTGGATTTTTATAACGGGTACTGGCAACCTTACCAGACCACTACTTCGGCTGACTTCAAAGTTGGCGACGATAATGTGTTGTTCTATGCCAATTTCAATTTTGTCGGGATTCAGTTTTCCTCACCCCCCATAAACGCCGCCGGCATGACTCACCTTCATATGGACATCTGGATTCCTAATGAGGTGGACCCCGCGGATAAACTGGCCGTAAAACTGGTGGATATGGGACCTGATGGAGTCCTTGGCGGTACCGATCCCTCGATAGTTTATGAAATTGCCGGCCCGCTGGCTTCGCAAAGCTGGATCAGCGTGGATATTAGCCTCTCAGGTCTTCCATCGAGAAGCAAACTGGCTCAGATCATTCTTGAACGCATGGGATCATCCCTGTCGGGATTTTACCTCGACAATGTCTATTTATATGATAATGGCGGGAGCCCGGCTACGGGGCCTGCAGATGCCGCACCGAATCCTCCGGCCAGGGAAGCCGTAAATGTGATCTCCCTCTACGGCGATGCTTATAACAATCTCGAAGGTACAGACTACCCTGACTGGGGCCAGGCAACTGTTGTTTCTGATGTTCCGATTGCCGGAAATAATACCCTCAAATTTTCAGGATTGAATTACCAGGGTATCCAACTGGCATCGGGTCAGAATTTTACCGGTATGCAGTATTTGCATCTGGACTTCTGGACAGTTAACTCAACAGGACTCAACGTTTATCTGATCAGTCCCGGACCTGTGGAAAAAGCTTATTCACTCACCGTACCGACGACCGGCTGGGCAAGTGTCGATATTCCGTTAACTGCTTTTTCACCGGTAAATCTTGCCAATGTCATTCAGCTGAAATTCGACGGCACTGGCGATATTTATCTGGATAATATTTATTTCTATACTACCGGAGGCAGTACTGCAGGCGCACCCGTTGTGGCTGCTCCCCTGCCGCCAGCCAGAGATCCTGCCGACGTCATCTCTCTTTTCAGCAGTGCATATGCCAATAAGACTGTTTCTACCTGGTCAGCGGCCTGGGATGATTCGGATGTGGAAGATGTTCAGGTATCGGGTGATGCGGTAAAGAAATACACATTCACGAATTTCGCCGGCATTGATTTCAGCAACAATAAGCTGAATGCCTCCGGCATGACCCATTTCCACATGGATATCTGGACGCCCGATGAGGTGGTGTCCAAATCACTTTCAATAAAGAATGTGGATTTCGGAGGTGGAAATGCCGAGGCCACCAGTCACGTACTCACTGTTGTTCACACGGCCAGCGGAGTCGTTCCGGCGCTGGAAAAGGGATCATGGGTTTCCATTGATGTTCCTGTCACAGCCTTCGTAGGAGACCTGACCAGGGCGGACCTGGCCCAGATGGTGCTTTCCAGTAATCTGAAGACCCTGTACATCGATAACCTTTATTTTTACAAATCGGGCGGCGGTTCGGCCACAGAGCCCTCTGCCGCGGCACCGACCCCGGCACACCCTGCCGCCAATGTAATCTCATTGTTCAGTGGTGCCTATCCCAACGTGCCTGTTGATACCTGGAGGGCCGACTGGTCTGTGGCAAATTATCAGGAGGTATCCGTTGCCGGAAATCCGACGAAAAAATATTCGGACCTGAGTTTTGTAGGCATTGAGACAGGATCTGCTCCCATCGATGCCACAGCCATGACCCATCTGCATCTGGATGTCTGGTCTGCCGACATCACCAAATTCGGGATCAAGCTGGTGGACTTCGGTGCTGACGGAAAATACGCGGGAGGTGACGATGTGGAACACCAGCTCGACTTTGAGTCACCTGCCAAGGGTTCTTGGGTGAGCTATAACATCCCGCTGAGCAATTTTGCTAACCTGAAGACGAAAGGGCATCTGGCACAGTATATCCTTGTGGGTCAGCCATCGGGTGCAACAACCATCTGGGTCGATAATCTGTATTTTTACAAAGACGGTGGAAGTGCCCCTTCCGGACCGACAGCTGCCGCACCCACACCCCCTGCACGAAATGCTGCGAATGTGGTTTCCTTTTACAGTGATGCCTATACCCCGGTTGCTATAAATAATTTTGATGCAGGCTGGTGCGGAGGTGCTGCAACTACAGGCGTGTTAATAGCCGGCAATAATACATTGAAGAAGAATGCAGGAATTGACTGTCACGGAATTGATTTTTCTTCCAACCGGCTTAATCTATCTTCGTTCACACACATTCACTTCGACTTTTTCACCGACGACACGAACCTGACAGGGGATGTATTCAATGTAAAGCTGGTTGATTTTGCTGGCGGTACCGGCGAAGCCTCTGCCCTGGAAGTAAACATCAACACAGGAACCACTCCGGCCATCGTTGCCGGCAAATGGATTTCAGTGGATGTAAATATCACTTCACTGGGAGGCGTTGTTGCAGGTAACCTGACAAGAAGCAATGTGGCTCAGATTGGGATTACCACGGCCAACCTGACCAATGTGTGGTATGACAATATTTATCTCTATAAGTAACCTGAATTGGCCGGAGCTCCCGTTTCACCAACCTGTTAACCGGGGCTTCGGCTTAGCTGAAAACAGAACTGTGTAACCAAGATATTAGTATTCAATATGAAATCACATAAAGTATTTTTTAACAGGACCATTCTCTTTCTCTCAGCCCTTTTCATTTGGGGAGGTTGTGAGGATAACACAGGATTGGAGAAGCGGACGTATGAGCTGGTTTGGCAGGATGAGTTCAACACCGACGGAGCTCCTGACGACTCAAAATGGGTCTTTGACCTTGGTGCGGGAGGCTGGGGAAACAGCGAACTGCAAACCTATACCAACGATCCGCAAAATGTGACGGTCGCAGACGGGTATCTTCATATAACCGCCATTAACAACGGGGGATCATTCACCTCGGCAAGGATAAAGACACAGGGGTTGTTCGCCCAGAAATACGGCCGCTTCGAAGCCCGCATAAAAACTCCCTGGGGGCCTGGTCTGTGGCCCGCTTTCTGGATGCTCGGCGAAAATATCGGCACCGTGGGCTGGCCGCAGTGCGGCGAAATAGACATCATGGAACTGCGGGGCCAGGAACCCCACATCATCCACGGCACCATCCACGGCCCCGGTTACTCGGGCGGAAACCCCATAACCAAAAGCTACGCCCTGTTGAACGACCGTTTCGATACCGATTTCCACCTGTTTGCCGTGGAATGGGACCAGGATAAAATCGACTTCTTTGTCGATGATTACCTCTATCAGCGTATCGAACGCAAGGATGTACCCGGCGAATGGGTCTACGACCAGCCCTTCTTCCTCCTGCTGAATTTGGCGGTAGGCGGGAATTACGTGGGGTTCCCGACAGCCCAGACCCCATTCCCCCAGAAATTGATCATCGATTATGTGAAAGTCTATCAGGAGGTATTGTAAAGGTTGTACTTTCGCGGAGAAAACGAATCAAGCCGAGATCCCATGGACAAATCACACCCCGGGAATGCACAGCAGGGTGCACCGGAAATGAAAATGGAGACTGTGGTGTTTGAGAATGAAGAGCATCTCAAGCTGTCGCACCATGACGCCATGCGGCCTTTCTTCATGAGCATCGTCAGCGACTCCGACCATTGGATGTTCATTTCGAGCAACGGAGGCCTTACTGCAGGACGAAAAAACCCGGAATATGCCCTGTTTCCCTACACCACCGACGACAAAATCACCGAGTCGGCCGATTGGACGGGGAGCAAAACCATTTTTCAGGTGTCGCACCAGGGCCGGCGGCTGGTATGGGAGCCTTTTTCGGAACGCTTCACGGGCCGGTACGCCATCAGCCGCCATCTGTACAAAAGCGTCCATGGCAACAAAATCATGTTCGAAGAGATCAATCATGATCTGGAGCTGGCATTCCGGGTTCAGTGGAACTCCTCCAAAAGGTTTGGTTTTGTCAGGAAGGCCTGGTTAATCAACGCTTCGCCCGCCGGTTGTCCGGTGACCCTGGTCGATGGAATCCAGAACATCCTGCCCTATGGGGTGCCCTCCGGCTTGCAGGCCGCCAGCAGCAACCTGGTGGACGCTTACAAGAGGAGTGAGCTGGAGCCGGCATCGGGCCTTGGAATCTATGCCCTGAGCGCCATCATTACCGACAAGGCCGAGCCCAGCGAAGCCCTGAAGGCCAACATCGCCTGGTCGCTGGGGCTGGAGCGCCCCCTGCATCTTCTTTCTTCCCTCCAGCTCGATTCTTTCAGGAGAAACGGGGAGGTTGCCGGAGAAACGGACATCAAAGGCGAGAAGGGGGCCTATTTCGTCTCCTCCTCCTTTGAGCTGCCGGCCCACGGTGAGAAAGAGTGGACCATAGTGGCCGATGTCAATCAGAATCATGCCCAGATCGTAGCCCTTTGCCACAGGATCAGGGAGGAGAAAGAGCTCGGTGCCCGGATTCGGGAGGACATCGATGCGGGAACACGCAAGCTGATTCAGCTGGTGGCCGGCGCCGACGGCCTGCAGTGCACCGCCGACGAACGCCGCAATACCCGCCATTTTTCCAATGTGCTTTTCAACATCATGCGGGGGGGGATCTTCGCCGATCAGTACCGTATCCGTAAATCCGATTTTGAGGGATACCTTGCCCGCGCCAATAAGGAGCTTTTTGCCCGGAACAGGGTGTTCATCGGCAGCCTGGAGGACTCCACCAGCCTCTTTGGCCTCCGGGAGCTCCTCGGCAAACATGAGGATGCCGACCTGGTAAGGCTTTCCACCGAATACCTGCCCCTGAAATTCAGCCGCCGGCACGGCGACCCCAGCCGCCCATGGAACTATTTTTCCATCCACCTCCAAAATGAGGATGGCTCCGAAATCCTGAATTACGAGGGTAACTGGAGGGATCTTTTCCAGAACTGGGAGGCTTTGGCCCACTCTTTTCCTGCCTTTATCGACGGCATGATTTTTAAGTTCCTGAATGCCTCCACTTTCGATGGCTACAATCCCTACCGGGTAACCCGCGACGGCTTCGACTGGGAGACCATTGAACCCGACAACCCCTGGTCCTACATCGGCTACTGGGGCGACCACCAGGTTATCTACCTCCAGAAGTTTTTCGAGATCAGCGAGAAATTTTATCCCGGCGCCCTGCAGGGCTATTTCGACAAGGAATGGTTTGTCTATGCAGCGGTCCCGTATGTTATCAAACCCTACGATAAGATCCTGGAAAACCCGAAATCAACCATTGATTTTGACCACCAGCGGGACGGAGCCATCAGAAAGCGCCGCGAAGCGATGGGGGCCGACGGGGCATTGCTCACCGACGGCGGCGGGAATATCCACCATGTCACCTTCCTGGAGAAGATCCTGGCTACCGTACTGGCCAAAATGTCCAACTTCATCCCCGAAGCCGGCATCTGGATGAACACTCAGCGGCCCGAATGGAACGACGCCAACAATGCGCTGGTGGGCAACGGCGTCTCCATGGTCACCCTCTGCTATCTCCGTCGTTTCATGAAGTTCTTCTGTACGATCCTGGAGAAACCGGAGGCGGAGACTTTCCGGTTGTCGGAAGAGCTTGCCGGATTCTTCCGCAACGTAAGCCGGATCCTGCTTGAGTTCAGCCCCCTGCTGGCCCGTAATTTCAGCGATGCGGAAAAGAAAATGCTCCTCGACGCCCTCGGAAGGACTGGTTCCGCCTACCGTCAGACCATCTACCACCAGGGTTTCGGGGGCGGGAAAACCGACGTGCCGCTGGCGGAACTGAAGGAATTTGCCGGCACCTGCCTTGCCTTCCTCGAACATTCCATCCGCAGCAACCGCAGGCAAGACAAGCTCTACCACGCCTACAACCTGATGACCGCCACGCAAACGGAGGTCCGGGTGGCCCATCTGGGCGAAATGCTCGAGGGACAGGTGGCGGTGCTGAGTTCGGGGTATCTGAGTTCCGGGGAAGCCCTCGAAGTGCTGGATGCCATGAAAGGTAGCGGCTTGTTCCGGAAGGACCAGTACAGCTACCTCCTCTATCCCAACAGGGAATTGCCCGGGTTCATGAAGAAAAACCTCATCCCCGCCGCTGAAGCGGCCTCCTCGGAGCTGATCGGGAAGCTGCTGGCCGACGGAAACAGGCAGATCGTAGAACAGGACCTCCTCGGGGGGCTGCATTTCAACGGAGGGTTCAGGAACGCCGCTTACCTGAACCGTGCCCTGGATGCTTTGGCGGAAAGCGGATACAAGGAGCTTGTGGACAAGGATCGGCGGCTTCTCGCGGAGCTTTACGAAAAGATGTTCAACCACAAAGCCTTCACCGGCCGGTCGGGCACTTTTTACGCCTACGAGGGGCTGGGCTCCGTTTACTGGCACATGGTGTCCAAACTGTTGCTGGCCGTGCAGGAATGCTGCCTTCAGGCTTTCGCCGGAAAAGCTTCCCCGGAGGTAACCGGCAGGCTCCTCGACCACTACTATGAAATCGAAGCCGGCATCGGCCTTCACAAATCGCCCGCCCTGTACGGCGCTTTCCCCACCGATCCCTATTCGCACACTCCCGCCCACAGGGGGGCTCAGCAACCCGGCATGACCGGCCAGGTGAAAGAGGATATCCTCACCCGTTTCGGCGAACTGGGGGTCTGTGTCGCCGGCGAACAACTCGGCTTCTTCCCCCGGCTGCTCAGGAAAGAGGAGTTTCTTTCGGAACCCCGGCAGTTTGAATTCATCAGCATCCATGGGCAGAAAGAGTCGATACCCCTGGAGAAAGGGCAGCTGGCCTTCACCTTCTGTCAGGTGCCCGTGCTCTATGCCGGGGGCGGCGAAGAAAAAATCATCGTTCATTACCACGGCGGCGCCGCTCAGGAGGTGGCGGGCCATACCCTGCCGCGGCAGGTCAGCGAAATGATTTTCAAAAGAAGCGGCGGGATCGTCAGGCTGGAGGTGCAGGTCGGTCTTCAGGATTAACAGTCTGATAAAGAACGGATAAGCACCTGGCAGATGCCTGTTTTCATCATCTTATAACAAAAATAACATGGCGGATAAACAGACAAAGCTTTCGTTGAAGGAAAAGATCGGCTATGGCCTGGGCGACACCGCCTCCCATTTCGTGTGGGACATGGTGGGTTTCTGGATCCTGATCTTCTATACCGACACCTTTGGCATTTCGGCCGCCGCCGCCGGCACCATCATGCTGATCGCCCGTTTCTGGGATATGGTCAGCGACCCCCTGATGGGCATCATCGCCGACCGCACCACCACCCGCTGGGGGAAGTTCCGGCCTTACCTCCTCTGGATGGCCCTGCCCTACAGCGTGCTTGCCGTGCTCACCTTTACGACCCCCGACCTGGGGACCACCGGCAAAGTGATCTACGCCGGCACCACCTATCTGCTGCTGATGACCGTCTTCACGGCCATCAACCTGCCCTATTCCTCCCTGGGGGCCGTCATGACCTCCGACTCCTACGAAAGAGCCGGTCTCAACTCCTACCGTTTTATCTTCGCCTTTGTGGGTCAGTTCATTGTCACCGGCACGGCGCTCTACCTGGCCAACTTCTTCGGCAAGGGCAACATGGCCCGCGGATATCAGTACACCCTGACCCTTTTCGCGGTGATCAGCTTTGTTCTCTTCATGATCACCTTCCGGACCACCCGCGAAAGGGTCGCACCGCCCTCTTCGCAAAAACAGGACCTGAAGGAGGACCTGAAAAACCTCTTCAGAAACCGCCCCTGGGTGATCCTCTTTTTGGTGGGCATTGTTTCCTTCGTCATGTTTGCCCTTCAAAACCTTTCCATTGCCTATTACTTCAAATATTACGTCGGCCGGGAGCAGAGCGTGCAGTTGTTCAACGTGATCGGCACGGTAGCCCTGATCCTGGGGATTCCCTTCTCCAAACCCCTGGCCAAACGGTTCGGGAAACGAAATGTCTACATGGCAAGCTCCCTGCTGTCAGGGCTCTTTTTCATCCTGCTCTATATTCCCGGAAATGAAAATCTTTACGCGGTATACGCCCTCAATGTGCTGGCCAAGTTCACCTATGCCCCGGCGGTGCCCCTGCTCTGGACCATGCTGGCCGATACCGCCGATTATTCGGAATGGAAATTCGGCCGCAGGGCCACCGGGCTGACCTTCTCCGCCGCCACCTTTGCCCAGAAGGCGGGCTGGGGAATCGGCGGCGCCCTCGCCGGCTGGATGCTTGCCCTTTTTCATTTTGTCCCCAACGCCGCACAAACCGCCACCTCCCTCCACGGCATCAAACTGATGATCTCGGTGGTCCCCGGGCTCCTGTACATGTCGTGCGCAATTTTCCTTTATTTCTATGCCATCGATCATAAAACCTGCCTGCTGATGCAGAAGGAGCTGGAACAACGCCGGGATCAGCAATAAGATGCATCAGAATGAAAACCTGCTTCTGGTGGACCGAACGAAAAACAATGCATCCGATGATACTGAAACGAGATAACATCCTGCTTTCCCTCACGGGCTCTTTGCTGCTGTTTCTTCTGATGGGTTCCTGCTGGAAGCAGCCGGCCGTTCCGGATAAAACCGCCGCGGAGATCCTGGGCGACCCCGCCTGCCAGGCCATTTCATACGGGGGCTACCGGGAGACCACCCGCGACGTGCAACCCACCCTTTCCCAGCTGAAGGAGGACATGAAAATATTGTCGGCCATGGGGATCAGACTGCTCCGGACCTACAACGTCCATTACGACGAAGCCGCCAATCTGCTGGAAGCCATCCGGCAGATGAAGAAGGAGGATCCCCGGTTTGAAATGTATGTCATGCTGGGGGCCTGGATCGATTGCAGAAATGCATGGACCGGCCAGCCCGACCGGATCCGCGACCAGGAGAGCGACCGCAATGCCGTGGAAATGGCCCGTGCCGTGGAACTCGCCCGCCGGTACCCCGAAGTGGTGAAGATCATCGCCGTGGGCAACGAGGCCATGGTTCACTGGGCCTGGAACTATTACGTGGAGCCGGCCATCATCCTCAAATGGGTGAATCACCTGCAAAACCTGAAGAAAGAGGGCACCCTGCCTGCCACCCTTTGGATCACCAGCTCCGATAACTATGCCTCCTGGGGCGGCGGCGGCAGCGAATACCACAATGAGGAGCTGAAGGCGCTGATCCGTGCGGTCGACTTCATCTCCCTTCATACCTATCCCATGCACGACACCCATTACCACCCCGCTTTCTGGGTGGTGCCCGAAACGCAGGAGCAGCTTCCCGATCCTGAAAAAATTGATTCGGCGATGGACCGTTCCCTGGAGTATGCCATTTCCCAGTATGAAAGCGTGGCGGCCTATGTGAAAAGCCTGGGAGCGGAGAAACCCATCCACATCGGAGAAACCGGCTGGGCCTCCTTTTCCGGAGGAATATACGGCGATGAGGACTCCCGGGCCACCGACGAATACAAATCGGCCCTTTTCTACCACAGGATGCGCGAATGGACCAACAGGGAGGGGATAACCTGTTTTTATTTCGAGGCTTTTGACGAACAGTGGAAAGATGCCGCCAATCCCGAGGGCTCCGAAAACCATTTCGGGCTGATCAACCTGCAGGGGCAGGCCAAATACGCCCTCTGGGACCTGGTGGATGAGGGGCTCTTCGACGGCCTCACCCGCGATGGCAAACCCATCACCAAAACCTTTGGCGGCAACCGGGAAGCACTGATGCAAACCGTGAAGGCGCCCCCGTCCGGAGCGGAAATCCTTGAACCCCGGTAAATACCAGAATCCATGAGAACAATAAATTGCTACCTTACGGCATCTGTATTTCTGATCCTTCTTATGAACGGTTGCACCGGTTCCCTGATGAAAAAGGCGGAAATCTACGAAACCTCTGAAGGCGGCCGCCGGCTGACCCGGCTGACTGAATTTCCCGCTGCGGAACACAGGGCGGCCATCACCCTTTTGCCCGGAGAGGAATTCCAGACCCTGACCGGGATCGGCGGTTCCTTCACCGAAGCCTCCGCCTCCCTGCTCAACCGGCTGAGTGCCGCCAGCCGCGCCAAAATCCTGGAGGCTTACTTCGGGGATTCGGGCGCCCGGTATTCTCTCACCCGCACCCATATGAACTCCTGCGATTTCTCGCTCGGCAACTATTCCTATGCCCCTGTCGAAGGGGATACGGGACTGATCCATTTTTCCATTGAGGAAGACATGCCGGATCTCATTCCCATGATCCGGGAGGCCATGGCCCTTTCTTCTGAAGGGTTTAAAATCATTGCCTCGCCCTGGACGGCTCCCCCCTGGATGAAAGACAACAACGACTGGCGCGGCGGTAAGTTGCTGCCCCGGTACTACCCTGCGTGGGCCTTGTTCTTCTCGAAATACGTGGAGGCGTACCGCCTCCGGGGCGTTGACATCTGGGCCTTCACGGTGGAGAATGAGCCCCTGGGAAACGACAGCAACTGGGAGAGCATGCTTTTTACGCCGCAGGAGATGAACGATTTTGTAAAGAACCACCTGGGCCCCCGGTTGCGCAGCGACGGCCACGCCGTGAAAATCCTGGGTTACGACCAGAACCGCGAAGAGGAGATGGTGACCTGGGTCGACGCCATGTTCGATGACCCGGAAGCCGCCCGGTATTACGACGGGACCGCTTTTCACTGGTACGGCAGCACGGTCAGTTATTTCCCCGGGGTGCTGAACCATGCTGCCCGGAAAGCGCCCGGGAAACACCTGATCCATACCGAAGGATGCATCGACGCACAGGTTCCCCGCTGGCAGCAGGATGCCTGGTACTGGTCGGAGGAGGCCACCGACTGGGGCTGGGATTGGGCCCCCAAAGAGAAGAAACACCTCCACCCCAAATATGTTCCCGTCTTCCGCTACGCCCGCGATATCATCGGCTGTTTCAACAACGGGGTGGACGGCTATGTGGACTGGAACATGGTGCTCGACAGGCAGGGCGGCCCCAACTGGGCCAAAAACTGGTGCAACGCCCCTGTCATCGTGGATCCGGAAACCGATGAGGTTTACTTCACCCCCCTGTATTATGCCATGGCCCATTTCAGCCGGTTCATCCGCCCGGGGGCGGTGCGCATAGGGTTTGAAAACGACGACAGTGACCTGATGGTCACCGCTTTCAGAAACCCCGGCGGTACCATCGCCGCCGTCCTTTTCAACCCACTGGCAGAGCCCAAAGCCATCCGGCTCTCCCTGGGCCGGAAATCCATGGAATTCGCCATCAGCGGGAAAGCCCTTCAGACCCTCCTCCTGCCCGGAACCAAATGAACCTTCCTCCAGCGATTCATTCACCTAAAACCGATAAACGATGTCAGCACATGTAACACCTCTGAAAGACCGGGTCCCCTTCGGACAAAAGGCAGCCTTCGGGGCAGGCCACCTGGTCAACAACCTGTTGCCGGGATCCCTGGGCGTCTTCTCCTTTTTCCTGCTTACCGCCTTCGGCATGGATCCCTTCCTGGCCGGCCTGCTGGGGGGATTGCCCAGGTTTTTCGACGCCCTTACCGATCCTATTATGGGCTACATTTCCGATAACACCACCTCCCGGTGGGGACGCCGCAAACCCTATATTTTCATCGGGGCCATCCTCAGCGGCATCCTTTTTGCCGTTCTCTGGCAGCTCAGTGCCGATAATTCCCAGACCTATAATTTCTGGTATTTCCTCATCTTTTCGCTGATCTACCTGCTTGGCAACACCATGTTCAGCACGCCCCTCATCGGACTGGGGTATGAAATGACCTCCGACTACAACGAAAGAACCCGCCTGATGGGATTTTCGCAAACCCTGGGTCAGGTCGCCTGGATGATCGTCCCCTGGTTCTGGGTGCTGATTGCCAATCCCTCCCTTTTTGATACCCAGGCTCTCGGCGTCAGGCGCCTGGCCATCGTCGTAGGGGCCATCTGCATGGTCCTGGGCATGTTGCCCGCCCTCTTCTGCAAGGAAATTGACCAGACCCATTTGACCAACCGCGATAAAATCACTTTCAAAAACATCGCCCGGAATTTCAAAGGCCTGATCCATAACATGGTGCTGATCTTCAAGAACATCTCTTTTGTGCGATTGTGCACCGCCACCTTCTTGGTGTTCAATGGCTTCCAGATGGTCTCCTCCTTCAGCTATTTCATCATCGTGTTTTACCTCTTCAAGGGGGATTACGGAGTCACCGGCAGCTGGCCGGCCTGGTTCTCCACGGTGAGCGCCATGTGCACCGCTTTTCTGATCATCCCGGTCATTACCTGGATCTCTAACCGCTATGGCAAACGGAACGCCTTTCTGATCTCAACGGTGATTTCGATCATCGGCTATGTCTTAAAATGGTGGGGCTTCAATCCCGGAAACCCCTGGCTGATGTTTATGCCTTTGCCTTTCATGGTATTCGGGATCGGAGGATTGTTCACCCTGATGATGAGCATGACGGCCGATGTTTGCGACCTCGATGAACTCAACAATGGCATGCCCCGCAAGGAGGGAACCTTCGGCGCCATTTACTGGTGGATGGTGAAGCTCGGTCAGGGGCTGGCGCTGGTACTGGGCGGACTGATACTGAAAATAGTGGGGTTCGACCAGAATGCCGCAACTCAAACCGCCGAAACCATCACCCGGCTCAGGATTGCCGACATCGTCGTACCTGCCGTCACAGCCGCCCTGGCTTTCGTGGTCATGTGGAAATACGACCTCACCGAGAAAAAAGCAATGGAAATAAAGGAAGAACTGGTGAGAAGACGCGGAGAATTGTAACCCGCGGTAAGCAGTCTGAAATCCTCACCTTATCATTGAAGCTATGTCTTACAGACCAGATCATGTTTCAGGTTTCAAGGCCTTGTCCGGACAGCCGGGCAGTTCGTTCCTTGAAAACAAAACGGAAGAGGATATCCGGAATCTCTTTCTGGAAATACTCTACGGCGGAATACACGGCTTATGTTTCAGCCTGTACGAAGATGGCCAGAAGCCCGGCGATGTCATTTCCGAGGGCCAGATCAGGCGGAGAATGGCGATCCTGAAGCCTTACACCCTCTGGGTGCGCTCCTTTTCGTGTATCGAGGGAAATGAGTTCATTCCCGTGGCAGCCCGTGAACAGGGCATGAATACCCTGGTGGGGGCCTGGCTGGGAAAAGATGCGGAGAAAAACCGGCAGGAGATTGCCAATCTGATCACCCTGGCTAAAAACGGCTATGTGGATGTCGCCGCCGTCGGAAACGAAGTGCTCTACCGGAAAGACCTTACCAAAGAGGAACTTCTGGGTTTTATAAGGCAGGTGAAAGAGGCGGTCCCCGGCGTACCGGTTGGGTATGTCGATGCCTACTACGAATTCACCGAAAACCCCGGTATTGCCGACGCCTGCGATGTCATTTTGTGCAACTGCTATCCTTTCTGGGAAGGTACCCCCTTTGAAAATTCCCTGGAGCACCTGGAGCAGATGTACCGCCAGGCCTCCCGGGCAGCCAATGGCAAAAGGGTGATCATCACCGAAACCGGCTGGCCCAGCAAGGGTGAGCACACGGGAAGCGCCGTGCCCTCTCGCGCCAACGCCCTGAAATACTTCGTCAACACCCAGTTGTGGGCCATGGATGTCAACGCGGAAATCTTTTATTTCTCCTCCTTCGATGAATCCTGGAAAGTGGGTGCCGAAGGCGAAGTGGGGGCCTTCTGGGGAATCTGGGACAAACAGGAAAAGCTGAAATTCTGATGATGGATGTTTTCAGGTCGTTGAACCTGGAGCGCGGGCAGGCCATCTGCTATTCGGGCTTCCGGCGGGGACAGCAGCCCGGAGGCGCCTGCCCCTCGTACGGGGAAATCAGGGAAGATCTTCTGTTGCTGCATCACCGATGGAAATACCTGCGGTTGTACGATTGCGACCAGCATGCCGAAACGGTCCTGGAGGTGATCCGTCGTGAAAAACTCGGTTTTAAGGTGATGCTCGGCGCCTTTGTCCACGCCGAAATGAATAATTTCAACTGCCCCTGGGGAGGCGTCTACCCGGAAGAACAGCTGGAACACAACCGCGCGGAAAACAGAAAACAGATCGGCCGGCTTATTGAATTCGCCAATCATTATCCCGGCATCATCTTTTCCCTTTCGGCAGGAAATGAGACATGCGCGGAGTGGACCGATCATTATGTGCCTGAAAAAACCATTGTGGAATTCGTCAGGCGGATAAAGGCGAATGCCCGGCAACCCGTCACCTTCTGCGAAAATTACCTCCCCTGGCTTTTCAAACTGGAGAAACTGGCCCGGGAGGTGGATTTTATCTCCATCCACACCTATCCGGTGTGGGAATACAAACACATCGCCGATGCCCTTGATTATTCGAAGGAGAATTATTTCGCGGTGGCGGGGAAATACCCCGGCAAACCGGTGGTGATCACCGAAGCCGGCTGGGCCACCCAATCCAACGGGCGGGGTATCAACCCGGAGAATGTCAACGAGGAATTCCAGAAAATCTATTACGAACTGCTGACGGGTTGGACCATGGAAAATAACATCCCCGCCTTTTTCTTCGAAGCGTTCGATGAACCCTGGAAAGGTTCCCCGGAACCAATGGAACCTGAAAAACACTGGGGATTGTTTTTCAGCGACAGAAGCCCCAAAATGGCGGTCAGGGATCTGCCATGAGACCGGTGGCGATTTTCTTTTCAGCCGCCGGCCATTTTGCGGTTCTGACGCCGGCCAGGGCCGGCGGCTTATCCGGTATGCCCGCTTTCCCGCACCCGGGTTGCCCTGCGCCCCCCGCGGCCATGAAAAGCACAACGCATGCCCGCAGCCGGCGGCAGCTATACGGATTTTTATTACATTGCGTGGTAATTCTTTCCTTGTGCGGACTTTAAAACTGGCAGCTACCTTCCTGTTCCTCCTCCTGACGGAATGCATCTCCTATGCACAACTCCTGCCGGAGAAGGGCGTCCCGTGGCTGAACAATTTTACTCCGTCCCAGGCCCTCGACAAAGGGAAAATCTGGGATATCCAAACGGCTCCGAACGGGATTGTCTACATGGCTGCTGACGGGGGATTGCTCGAATATGACGGGATTGCCTGGAAGAGTTTCAGGGGCAGCAACGGCATTACCCGTTCCGTTCTGGTAGTCAGTGATTCAATGATTTACACCGGTTCTGACCTCGATTTCGGGGTCTGGAAAAAAAATAAATACCAGGAATTCGATTATGCCTCTTTGTATCCATTCCGGGAGGAAGCCCAGGAAACCAGCGAGGAATTCTGGCATCTCTATCCGGTAAAAGAGGACATTGCCTTTGTTTCCTCCCGGAATATCTACCTGCAGACCGGCGGCCAGCTGGTGAAGATTAACGCTCCCACCCGCTTTACGGGCAGCTTCCTGCACAGCGACTCCCTGTACTTATCCGACGAAAAAGAGGGTTTGTTTGTTTTTGAGGATTTCTCGCTGCGGAAGGTTTTTGAATATCCCCGTAACCAAACGATGGAAATCACCGGCATGTACCGGAACGAAAAAGGACTGGTCGTCGTTACCCGTAACAAGGGTTTGTATCAATATGGTGCGGGCCGGTTTGCCCGGTTGGAAAATGCGCTTTCGGAAAAACTGCGGGAAGCCAAGGTCTTCAGTTTCGCGAAAATAGACGATGGCTACGTCGCTTTCGGCACCGTTCTGAAAGGCTTGTACGTTGCCGGTGCGGACGGGCAGATCGTCCACCACATCAACAAGCAGAAGGGACTGCCCAGCAATACGGTGCTGGCCCTCCACTACGGCCGCGACGGAAAACTTTGGCTCGGAATGGATTATGGCATCTCCAGCCTGAACTGGCTGGATAACAACACCTATTTCATTGACTACCGCGGAGATTCCGGCACCGGCCACACCGCCCTTCTGGCGGGGGACGATTTTTACCTGGGCACCAACCAGGGGCTTTACCATTCCCCGTGGGAAGAACTGAACAACAACCGCGAGTTTTTCAGGCTGCAAATCATTCCCGGCACCGAGGGGCAGGTCTGGACATTGCAGAACATCGGCAACCGGGTGCTGATGGGGCACGACAAAGGATTGTTCGAAGTCCTCGGAAACGGAGTGGAAAAAATCAACGACCGGGAGGGGGTATGGACCATTGTTCCCTGCCGGGACGCCCTCCTGACAGGCAACTACAACGGCATTTCGATTTTCCGTAAAAAAGGGGGGGCATGGTCTTTCGTCAAAAAAATGGAGCTAATACGGGGATCATGCAATCAACTGATCCTCGAAAATGAAAATACCCTCTGGGTGAACATCCCCAACTTCGGAATCATCCGGGCGCTTCTCGGTGCCGACCTGGAGCCGGCCGAAAGGGAGATCTTCCCCGAAGCAATGTTCAGGGGGAACCATCTCTGTTTGCTGAAGCAGGAAAACGGAATCCGGGTGGTGACCGACACCTTTGAGTATGTTTTTCAGCCCACTGACCGTCAATTCATGCAAAAGGAGCTTTCCGGGCCTGATCTGAAACCGGAGGGGCTGTTGCCGGGAACCTGCCGGCCGGTCGCCTTGTGTCCGTCCTATGTGTTTTATCCGGTCTACAATGGTTTCGCCTTCCATTTCCCGAACCATGGACAGGTACCCGTCCGATACGGTCCTCCCCTGACTTTGAGGAAAATGGAGGCCTTCCGGAATCACGAGAAAATGCCGGCATACCCCGGGGCAAAAATTCCCTATTCCTTTAACAACCTGCGGATCGGCTATGCAGTCGCCAATCAGGAGAATGTTCTGTACCGCTACCGGCTGGATAACCAGGAGGACTGGAGCCCGTGGGAATCCGGTAACTCTTTCGACCTGTCGGGCCTCCGGTCAGGGACCCATACCATGCTGGTGCAGGCAAAAAACCGTGGTGATATCATAGGGCCGGCGGCTGTTTCTTTTCAGATCGCCGCGCCCTGGTACCGTACCTGGTATGCCCTGGTTTTATGCGCCCTGCTGTTGTTCCTCTTTCTCCGGCTGATCCGGCTCTGGCAGCTCCGTTCCCTGAAAAAACAAAAAAGGGAATTGCTGATCAGGGAGAAAAAAGCCATGCGTGAAAAAACGGCCGGACACAGGCGGGAGATTCAGCGGCTGAAACAGGATAAACTCGAACTGGAAAATGAACGGCTGAAGCAGCTGATAAAATACAAAACCATCGAACTTGCTAACAAGGCCAGGGATAATGAAGAAAAAAACCGGCTGATCCTTGGCCTGAAGGAACAGTGCGAAAAGGCGATGGATAATCCGGCCCTTGCAAAACAAAAACTGGCCGGGATGCAAAGGGTATTGGCCTCTTACCTGGATGTGGATGACAAAACCTTCGAAATTCAGATGGATGAGCTGCACCAGGGTTTCTTCAGGAAACTGAAAGAGCGGTTTCCGGGGTTGTCGAACCATGATCTTCGTTTGTGCGCCTATCTGAAAATCGGGCTCAACTCGAAGGAAATCGCAGATATCCTGAACATCCAACCCTCCAGTTCCTACATCAGCCGTTCGCGTCTCCGGAAAAAACTGAACCTCCGGGCCGAGGAAAACCTCTACGATTTCCTGAATGACCCCGGACTGCAGGGGTAACACCATGCGCCCTTTCCTGATCGCATTCTTGATATCCGGAAAGTTTTCCTATTTTAGGGCTCCCCGGCTGAAACGGTTCAGCCGGTAATCCAAGTCATATGCCCCCGGTTCTCTTTTTTTCGGATGTAAGTGGCTTAACGGCCCTTATGAATTGTTGGAATGGCAAGGTGAAAACCATCAGGGAGGGTCGTTCCCCGGCGTCCCGGTTGCTGTTGTGTTTTCTGGCGGGGTGGTTGTTGTTCACTGCCTGCCGGAGCGGGGAAATGGCCCGGGGCGGGAATTTCGGTCAGCATAAACCTGTCCCTCTTCAATTTGATGCCGGCGGGAAGTTCAGGATCGCCCAGTTCACCGACATTCACTGGACGGGCAGCGAGCCTGAGCAATGCGCGGCTGCCGGGAAGGTGATCCGTCACGTGCTCGAAACCGAACGCCCCCATCTGGCCGTTCTCACCGGCGACATCGTCATTGCCCCCCAGGAAGCCGGCTGGTCGGCCGTCATGGCGCTTTTCGCCGAAGCCAAGGTACCCGTGGCCGTGACGCTCGGAAACCATGACGATGAGGCCGAATGGACCCGCGAGGAGATCTTCCGGTACCTCTCCTCCTATCCCGGATTTTTAAGCGGCCGGGGGCCGGCATCGGTTTCAGGGGTGGGGAACGGCATCCTCGAAGTACGGCCGGGTGCGGCCCTCCCCTCCGGCCTGCCTGCCGCCCTCCTTTACTTTTTCGACTCCCATGCCTACGCCGCCGATACCGCGGTGAGTTATTACGCTTGGATCAACTTCGACCAGATCGCCTGGTACAGGGAGCAAAGCCGGTTCCACACCGCCCGCAACCGGGGTGTTCCTCTTCCCGCCCTGGCCTTCTTTCACATCCCCCTGCCCGAATATGCCGAGGTGGCTCTCCGGAACGAAAAAGTGGGAGTGGCCCTCGAAGAGGTTTGCGCCCCCAAGATAAATTCCGGGCTCCTGACCTCCCTGGTGGAAATGAAGGAGGTCATGGGCACCTTTGCCGGCCATGACCATGTCAACAACTTCATCGGAATCCACAAGGGCGTGGCCCTGGCCTACGGACAGAAAACCGGGTTCAGCAGCTATGGCAACCTGGACAAGGGGGCCCGCATCATCGAACTGCAGGAAGGAAAACGGGGATTTACCAGCTGGATCCGCACCGAAAAGGGGGTTTCCGGACATTTTGTCTTTCCGGCGCCTTAACCGGAAACCCGCAGGGGAGTTTAGAAAAAGCCCTGTTTCTGAAGTCCGGAATAAACCTTCGGGTATCCGGAAAATCAAATAGCTTTGCACCTTATTCACGCAACACACGTATGAAGCATACCAGGTTCTTTCTATTGATCGCCCTGTCGGTTTGGATGACAGGGGCTGCGGGGCAGGACTGGCCCCAGTATTTGGGTCCCACCCGCAACAGCATATCTCCTGAAATGGGTATTTTGCGCAGCTGGCCCGAAGGCGGACCGGAGGTATTGTGGAGGGCCCCCACGGGCATTGGCTTCGGGGGCCCGGTGGTCAGCGACGGGAAGGTCTACCTGCTCGACAGGGATGATAATGCCGGCGACATCATGCGCTGTTTTGACCTGGAAACCGGCCGGGAGCTCTGGAGCTACGCCTACGATGCCCCCGGATCGGTCATGTTCCCCGGATCGCGAAGCGTTCCAGCCGTGGACGGTAATCTGCTCTTTTCGTGTGGCCCCTATGGCGATCTTTACTGCTTCGACATCATCACCCGGCAGCCGGTGTGGCGCCGTAATGTATGGAAAGACTTCGGCGGCGGGGAGATCCCCACGTGGGCCATTTCGCAATGCCCGCTGGCCTATGGCGACCTGCTGATCCTGGCTTCGCAGGCCCCCGATGCAGGGGTGGTGGCCTACGACAAGCGCACGGGCCGGCTGACCTGGAAAACCCCCTCCCTCGGGCTGGTGGGCTATGTGAGCCCCGCCCTTGTCAAAATCAACGGCCGGGATCAGGTGGTGATGGTTACCGCATCCGGCCGGGGCGAAGGCGAAAACGGACGGGTGGTGGGAATGGACCCCCTGAGCGGAACGATACTCTGGAGCTACGACCAGTGGAAGTGCGGCATACCGATTCCTTCCGTCGTCGATGCGGGGGAGAACCGCATCCTGGTCACCGGAGGCTACGAACTCGGGGCTGCCCTGCTGAAAATCATTTCCCGGGAAGACGGGAGCTTTGCCGCGGAGGAGCTGTTTGTGACGGAGGAATTCGGCGACCAGACCAAGCCGCCGCTGCTCCTCAACGGCTATTTCTACGCCCAGTACGGCACCAACAACCGCCGCGACGGAATGGTTTGCATGGGGCTGGACGGTGAAATCATGTGGAAAACCAAAAGGGCGCCCGACTTCAACAAGGGCAGCATGATCCTCGCCGACGGGCTGATCCTGGCCACCGACGGAGGAACCCACCTTTACCTGGTGGAACCCGATCCGGCAGGCTTCAAACCCCTTGCCAAAGCTGAACTGCTGGGCATTCAGGCAGAGGGAGGCGATGGTTCCGTGGCTCCCAGAGCCGGGGGACCCATCCAGAACTGGGCGCCCATCGCCCTCTCGCGGGGCAGGCTGCTGATCAGGAACCAGCGGCAACTGATTTGCGTGAAAGTGGTTGAGTGACCTGGCAACGCTCATTGCTTCCTTATGCGACATAACCCATGTGCTGACGGGCTGAAGCCCTATCTCAGGTCAGCCCGGAACAGCGCCCCGGGGTATGAGGGGCCGCCCGTCACCCCCTCCGCAGGGTCAGGGCTGGGTAACTCCTTTTTCCTTGTTTGAACTTTTTTTCGCACTTTTACCTCCCGTCCTGAAACCCTGTTATCCCATGCCGGCCAGCCAGTCTCAAGAGAGGGGATGGCGGAACATCTTCCGCTCGTTCCGCTACCGCAACTTCCGGCTTTTTTTCAGCGGACAGAGCATTTCGCTGATAGGGACCTGGATCCAGCGCATCGCCGTCCCCTGGCTGCCGGATCCGTGGTGAAACGGGTGTTCCCCTGAAGATTCCTTGCTTCGCTGAATCCTTATCCGGAACATGGCGAAGGACTCTTTTTTACCAAAAAAATATTTAAACATAAGGATAGATTATGTTTAAATGTGATACCTTCATTCTACGATATGCCGCCGTCTGAAGGAACTTTTCTGATTTGCCAACCCTGTTGCTGCCGGGGTTCAAGCCCTGAAACGGATGAATCCGGGCGGGCGCATTTCCTGTGTTGTTGCCGCCTGTTATGCGGGTAAAACACAAAAATTGTCCTTGACGGAAGCGTTTTTCCGCTGCCGGCGGCGGGGGGTTTCAATAAATCCCGGATGGGCCGGTGCGGCGGATGCATGGTCAGGCTGCAGTACCTGCCGTATCATTTCCGCGCCATACCGGTTCATGGGAAGTTAAAGTGAATAAAATTTGCCTTATGAAGAAGATGTGTATGCTTTTCATGGCCCTGTGGGCTGTGACGGTTGCCTGGGGTCAGGCACCCCAGGCTTTCAGGTACCAGGCGGTGGCCCGCAATGCGGCAGGTGAAGTGCTGGCCAACCAGGCGGTCAGTTTCAGGATTTCGGTGCTTCGTGGTTCGGCCACAGGGACCGCGGTGTATTCGGAGACCCATTCGGGCAGGAGTACCAATGCTTTCGGACTGGTCGAACTCGAAATTGGAAAAGGGGTTGTGACAGGCGGATCGTTTGCAGCTATTCCCTGGGGCAGCAGCGGTCTTTTTCTGAAGGTGGAGATGGATCCCGCGGGAGGATCGGCCTATAGGCCGATGGGCGGCAGTCTGCTGCTGAGCGTGCCCTATGCCCTGCATGCGAAGACGGTGGAGGTGGATAAGATCAACGATGCCGATGCCGACCCGGCCAACGAGATCCAACTGCTTCAGTTGGCCGGAAGCCAGCTGTCGCTTTCGAAGAACGGAGGTACCGTTATTCTCCCGGATGCCGACGCAGGCAACGAGATCCAGGCCTTGTCGGTCAGCGGGACGGTGTTATCGCTTAGCAAAGGGGGCGGATCGGTGACGCTGCCCTCTTCCGGGGGAGGCGACGACTGGGGGACACAGAGCATAGTCTCCGATGCCACTCTCGCCGGACAGGGAACAACGGCCCAGCCGCTGAAGATGGCGCAGCAGTCGGCCACAGCCGGACAGGTGCTGAAATGGGACGGCACCACCTGGAAGCCTGCCGACGATGCCACTGGAACCGGCTTCTCCCTGCCGTATGTGGGAAATGTCACCAATCCCGTGGCAGCCATCAAGGTGATCAATTACAGCAATGCCGATGGTGCCGCCGGATTGTCCGGCAACAACCCGGCCACGTCGGGAACCGTTTATGGGGTGTTGGGTACTTCCGGCTCTCCCTCCGGATATGGGATATTCGGGACCGCTCCGGGCTGTGGAGTAATGGGCAAGGCTACGCAGACTTCGGATGCAGCCAATGGCGTGAGGGGTGAAACCTCTTCTCCCGCCGGGGTAGGGGTTTACGGGGAAAACACGGTAACCAATGCACAGTCGGGTTCCCCATACGGGGTTTACGGGAAGAGCTCCCTGACAGACTTTGGAGCCGGCGTTTTCGGGGAATCTCCCCATTTTGGAGTTCAGGGTAAGGCAACCGGCAGTTTCGCGATGAACGGGGTCAGGGGTGAATGTGATTCCATGTATGGAACCGGAGTAAGCGGTTTTCACAATGCTGCCTCGGGCGATGGCGCCGGCGTGAAGGGTACATCGGTTTCCGCCTCGGGTACTGGGGTCATCGGAGAGGCTCCCCGTGTCGGAGTCCAGGGGATTTCCACGGTGCTGACCGGCAGTAGCTACGGAATCAGGGGTGAGACCGGCTCTCCCGGGGGCATTGGCGTCTACGGCTGGGCTGCCTCCACATCAGGAAACAATTACGGAGTGGCTGGAAAGTCCGCCTCAACTGAAGGATATGGGGTCTGGGGAAATGTTTCTGCGAAAACCGGTATCAATTACGGGGTATATGGATCTTCCGAATCCGACTCAGGTTTCGGAGTGTATGGCTATGCGATGAAATGCGGCGTGATGGGCAAAGCAAACGGCTTGTTAGGCCAATACGGGGTCATGGGTGAATGTGAAAGCACAGGGGGTTACGGGGTCTATGGGTATGCAAAGCATATCGGGGTGAATGGAACTACTGAAACCGGGACCGGAGTGTATGGTCATGCGCTTTCCACAACAGGCATCAACTTCGGTGTGATAGGAAAGACCTTTTCACCTTCGGGATTTTCGGGATACTTTCAGGGGGGTAAGTTCTATGTCCAGAAATCGGTCGGTATCGGAACGGAAGATCCAACTACTAATTTATCCTTGTATGACCCTGCAAACACTTGCTGGATGAACCTGAGCAACAGCAAGACCGGAAATACGCCCGGACTGATTCTTAGCCTGGAAGGAGACGACGCCTGGCTGACCAACAAGGAACCGGGAAACTTGTATTTATATGCCCAAAACAACGGGATGGTGATCAATCCCAATGGGAATGTCGGCATCGGAGGTGTTACCCCATCAAAGAAACTGGATGTGGCCGGGGCCATCAATATCAGGGGAGAAGGGGATTGGAAGTTGTACTGTAAGGGGGCCGAAACCATCTGGTACGACGATACCTATTTCAGCTGGGGCTATGGAGGAAATTACAATTACTTTGCCGACAACGTGACGATTGGTACTTCTTCGGTTCCCGGCTATAACCTGGTGGTTGCCGGTACGGCGGCCAAGACAAACGGCGGTAGCTGGTCTGTTTTGTCGGATCTGCGCCTGAAAGACCTGAAAGGCGAATACCTGAAGGGACTGGACGAGATCATCCGGCTGAAGCCGGTAAGGTTCACCTATAAGCCAGGGAATCCTCGCGGACTGGATTCCGGGGAGGAACAGATCGGTTTTGTGGCCCAGGAGGTGCGGGAGGTGTTTCCGGAAGCCGTGAAAGAGTGCCGCGATGGCTACCTTGACTTCAACATGCATGCGGTTAATGTGGCTTTGGTCAATGCCGTGAAGCAGCTGAAAGCGGAGAATGACCGGCTGTCGCTGCAGAACGCCGCGTTGACCGCGGAGCAGTCGGCCCTGAAAGCGCGCCTGGACAAGGAAACGATAGAGCGGATTACCCTGGGATCCCGGCTGGAAAAACTCGAGTCCCTCCTGCAGACCGGTGCGTCTGCTGAAACGGGGTTTTTTCAGCGAAAAGTGAATGGTGAAGAGTGAAGAACGGAGAGACTTTCCGATTATGTCGTAAAAACCTGAAAACCGCCCTCCGCTATCCCTATTACATCACCAGCATTCCCTGTTGGCCAAGGATCCGTATCCGGGTAACCCCCCGGGAAAGAAAAATCAAAGACAAGAAGATGTTCGGCGAGCTGAAGGAGGGTTTTGCCTATGTGACCGGCTTCCCGCCCATGAAATATGTCGTTTTGCTGCTGGCGCTGGTCAGTCTCGTGGGAATGCCCTATTCCGTGCTGATGCCCGTGGTGGCCGGTGAAGTGCTGGGTGGCGGCTCCTCCACCTTCGGTTTTCTGATGGCCGCTTCCGGGGCCGGAGCTTTCACGGCAGCCCTGTACCTGGCTTCCCGCCGTACGGCCCACGGTTTGCAACGGCTCATCCCCGGTGCCGCCGCTCTTTTCGGTGCCGGCCTCATCGCCCTGGCCCTTTCACGGCTCTTTCCCCTTTCCCTGTTCTTTATGCTTTTTACCGGCATGGGCATGATGCTCCAGATGGCCTCGAGCAACACCCTGCTCCAGACCCTCACCACCGACGAGATGCGGGGCCGGGTGATGAGTTATTACACCCTTGCCTTCATGGGTACCGCCCCCTTCGGGAGCCTGTTGGCAGGATCGCTGGCCAAATGGATGGGAGCCTCCCACACCATCCTGGCGGGCGGCATCGTCTGCATCCTGGGCGCCCTGATTTACCGGCGGAAACTGCCGCTCCTGGAAAAGGCAATGGCTGCCGGCGCAAATCTTTCCCGCCATCGCACCTGATCAGGCAGTTTTTCCCCTCTCCCGTTGTGTTTGCCCTGGCATTTTGTTAATTTCGGGACTTGATAAACCTGGCAAGGTGTTGGGACGCGATCAGCGATTGGCATTGAAGAACGGCGAACTGGAGGCCTTTAAACTGCTTTTCAGGGTGCTCTACCCCCGCATGAAAGGGTACTGCAGGCTGTTCGTCCGCGAGCAGCAACAGGCCGAAGACATCATCCAGGAGTGTTTCCTCACCCTCTGGGAGAAAAGGGAGAACATCGACCCCGATAAGACCGTCGAGAGTTATCTTTTCGTCATCCTGCGTAACCGCTGCCTCAATTATCTCCGCGAAGTACGGCTGAAGAGCGGGAGTATGGATCCCGCCAAACTGGATATCAACGAACTGCAATTTCTGTACCAGCTCGATTTCACCGACCGGGAGGAGAAAAGTGCGGAGCAGCAGCTGGTAATGGCTTTTCATCAGGCTGTCGATTTGCTGCCCGCCAGGGTGAGGCAGGTTTTCCAGCTTTGCAAGATGGAGGGGCGCCCGCAGAAAGAGGTGGCCGGGGAACTGGGGATCTCCCTGAAAACCGTGGAAAAGCACATCGCCACCGCCAAGCAGCAGATCGCAGAGCAACTGACCCGGAAATACCCCCTGTGGGCGGTGGTTGTCGCCCTGTGGCTCCGTTGACCGGTGAGCCGCCCGGCAACGGCTGCCCCAACCCGGCATCCTCTCCCTTTGCTCTTGAGGTCTTTACCCCCGCCTGCCCTTCCCTCTTTCCCCCGAGAAAAAAAATTAATTTCCGGGAATATTCCGGTAGGGTTTTGCCTGCCTGGTGTGTACTGCTTAAAGAGATTACTTATGGAAGAGATCGTTTACCGGTATCTTGAAGACCTGGCGACCGACGCCGAAAAGCGGGAGTTGCTGGAATGGCTCAGGAACAGAGAGAACCGCAGAGCGTTTGCAACCCAAAGATCGGCATGGATACAGAGCATTGACAAGCATTCGATGCCTGGGGGAGGGACTGAAACCTGGTACGGAATTCAGGCCCGTTTGTTAGAGAAAAGTGTAAAAGGATGGCAGAAATCAAGGAGGCTGAACCGGCTTCTGAGATACGCTGCCATCTTTTTATTGGTTTCCACTTTTGGGACGCTGTTTTTGTGGATGACCAGGCGCCCCCAACCTCTGCAGGAGACATGGACCGCCATCCTCGCCGACAACGGGCAGATCTCACGGGCGGAGTTGCCCGACGGTTCGCAGGTATGGATCAATTCCGATTCCCGGATAGGCTACGATGCGGGATTCGGCATCCGGAACCGGGAGATCCGCCTTTCCGGTGAAGCCTATTTTGAGGTGGTGGAAAACTCATCGCTTCCCCTTGTGGTCGACTGCCGGGAGCTCCGGGTAAGGGTGACGGGCACCCGGTTCAATGTGAATGCCTTTCCCGGAAAACCCGACATCAGCGTGGTGCTCGAAGAGGGGGCGGTGGAGCTGCTCCGCGGAGACAACACCTCTTTCAGCCGGGCTCTCCGGCCGGGCGAAATGGCCTCCTACCACCTCTCCGACCGGAAGATGACCGTCACCAAGGTCAACACCCGGCGCATCACCTCCTGGAAGGAGGGTATCATCAACATGTACGACCAGACCCTCGAGGAGGTGGCGGAGAGGCTGAAAAGCCGGTATAACCAGGAGTTCGTGGTTCTGCCGGAGGTGAAGGGGTTTCATTACACCTTCACGATCAAAAACGAGTCGCTGCAGGAGATCCTTGCCCTCATGGAAAAGATCACCCCGGTGAAGGCTGTGCAGGAGGGGGCGGTGATCACCTTAGGGCCAGCCAGAAAAATATCCGGCAGAAGCGGCAAGTAGAAAAAAGCCGGAAGGTGCTGCAACACCATCCGGCCCGTTATCTACCATCTGCCGATGATAAATAGATTAGTGGAACTAAATCGTGTAAAATTATGGAAAAATTTGTGAGGAAAGGGAGGGGATTGCCTCCGTTCGGAAACCAATGGATTAAAATTATGAAACTGACGTTTTTAATGCTGTTTGCGGGGCTTATGCAGCTTTCGGCCAGTGTTTACAGCCAGAACACCCGGTTGACGATGGACATGAAGAATGCCCGCGTGATCGATGTGCTGGAGGAGATCGAGTCGCAGTCGGAGTTCCGCTTTGCCTACAGTTCACAGTACATCGACCTGAACCGCAGGGTCAACGTAAGCGTTGACCGGAAAAGCATCGGGGAGACGCTGCACCAGCTTTTCGACGAGGCCGGCGTGACCTTCACGGTGACCGACCGGCAGATTCTGCTTTATCCGGGCACGATGGTGTCGGAGTCGGTATCGGGGCAGCAGCCTGCGGCGGTGACGGGCAAGGTCACCGACGTCCGCGGGGGGGCCCTCCCGGGGGTGACGGTGGTGATCCGCGGTACCACCACGGGCACCATCACCGATTTCGACGGCAACTTCAGCCTGGGGAATGTCCCCGACAACGCCGTGCTGGTTTTCTCGTTCGTGGGCATGAAGTCGCAGGAGATTCCCGTTGCCGGGAAGAGCGCCTTTAACATCACCCTGGAAGAGCTGATCTTCGGGGTTGACGAGGTGGTGGTGACCGCGCTGGGCATCAAACGGGAGGAGAAAGCGCTGGGCTATGCCGTGCAGGCGGTTTCCGGAGAGGGGTTGCAGACTGTCAAGGGCATCGATGTGGGGACCTCCCTGACCGGTAAGGTGTCGGGGATGCTGGTGAAAAACAGCCCCGAGTTCACCTCCGAGCCGGTTATCGAGATCAGGGGTGAGAATCCGCTGCTGGTCATCGACGGCGTACCCTACGGGAACATGCGGCTGCGTGATATTCCCTCCGACGACATTGAAAGCATCAGCGTGCTGAAGGGGGCCACCGCCTCGGCATTGTACGGTTACCGGGGGGCCAGCGGGGCCATCATGGTGACTACCTACCGGGGAAGCAGCAAAAAGGGACTTTCTGTCTCGGCCAACAGCAGCACCATGTTCACCGCCGGCTACCTGGCCATCCCTGAATTGCAGTCCACCTACGGCCGGGTGCTCAAAACCAATACCGACGGCTCGCTTGAGTATGTCAGAAGCGGCGACGGCTCCTGGGGCGCTCCCATGGAGGGCCAGACCGTCACCCAGTGGGATCCGGTTTCCAAAACCATGAAGCCGATGCCCTATCTGCCCATCGGCAAGGATAATTTTAAAAATTTCCTCCGCCAGGGCTATATTCTGAATAACAATGTCAACCTGGTGCAGCAGGGGGAATTCGGAAGCCTTCGCTCCTCGGTCTCCTGGGTGCAGAACAAAGGCCAGTATCCCAACGCATTGTATGATAAAATCACCTACTCGATCGGCGGGGAAATGAAAATCAAGAAATTCACCCTTTCCTCGGGTGCCTCCTACAACAAGCAGTTCTCCCCGAACAAGGGGTTCAGCGGTTACACCGGTTACGACCCCATGTACGGGCTTCTGATCTGGTCGGCCACCGACTGGGACATCCGGCAGTACAAAGACTATTGGGTGGTACCCGACGAAGTGCAGAACAGCAGTTACACCGCCGGCAACAACAACCCCTGGTTCGACCGGAACGAAAGAACCCACGCCATCAACAAGGACATTTTCAATGTCACGCTGTCGATGGATTACGATTTCACCTCCTGGCTGAAGGGAACCTTCCGCACGGGTTACGATACCTACAGCGACCGGCAGGACATCCAGGTTTCGAAGGGATCGTTCCAGGGAGCCGGCAGCGCCACCTTGATCCCCGGGGGTACCGAAGTGTGGGGAGAGTCGCAGAAAGGTTCCTACAACCTGGGGCTGAGCCGGGGTTTCAGCTTCAACAACGATCTCATCCTTACGGGTAACCATGCTTTCGGCGAATTTACCCTTGACGGGCTGGCCGGGGGTTCGCTTTTCTACGGCCAGGATGAGGGCATTGAAACCCGCACCCGCGGCGGTCTCTCCATCCCCGGTTTCTATTCGCTCAAGGCATCCATCGACCCGGTGCTGGTAGCTTCGCGTCTTTACCGCCGGCAGGTGAACAGCTTGTACGGCCGGCTGGGCGTTTCCTGGAAAAACTTCATTTTCGCGGAGGCCACCCTCCGGAACGACTGGGTTTCCACCCTCCCGGAATCTACCCGCTCCTATTCCTATCCATCGGTGTCGGGAAGCCTTCTTTTGTCGGAACTGCTGCCCGAAACCAACTGGCTCTCTCTCTGGAAACTGCGCGGTTCCTGGGTGACGGTTAAAAATCCGGCGGCCATTTATGCCATCAACAATGTTTTTTCCATCACCAACAACGCCTGGGGAACCCTCAGCTCCGCCACCCTGCCCACCACCATCCGGGGTACCGATGTACTCCCCGAAGCCTCTGAGACCTTCGAAATCGGAACCGTAGCCAACTTTCTGAAAAACCGGGCATCGGTCGATGTGACCTACTACAGCAAACGGATGTACGACTTCCTGAAGTCGACCGGGATAAGCCCTGCCTCGGGTTATTCCAACAACTACATCAACATCGACGAGGAGATCACCCGCCGGGGCGTGGAACTGACCCTCAACGGAACCCCTGTCAAAACCAGCGACGTGAAATGGGACTTCTCCGTGAACTGGTCCAGATTCGCCCGTTACTTCACCAAACTCGACTCCCTCTATTCGGCCGACCGGCTCTGGGTTAAGGTGGGCGAAAGGGCCGATCCCTATGTGCTCCGCGACTTCCTGAAAGATCCCCAGGGCAACATCATTCACAACACCAGCGGCCAACCCCTCTTTGCCAGCTACGACTCCAAATACGGCAATTCAGATCCCGACTGGATCTGGGGCTTCAACACCTCGCTCAAATACAAGGATCTGGTCTTCAGTGTCTCGCTCGACGGCAGGGTGGGGGGTCTGGCCCAGTCGCTGACCGAAATGTATATGTGGCGTTCGGGCGGCCATCCGAACTCCCTGACGCCCGAAAGGTACCTCGATGCCACCAAGGGGGGGAAGAACTACATCGGCAAGGGGGTCAAGGTGGTCTCCGGAACGGTCACTTACGACACCTACGGCAGGATCACCAGCGACAACCGGGTGTTTGCGCCCAACGACGTGGCCACCACCTATAAATCGTACATCGAAACCCTCCACAAGGGAACCGCCTGGGGCGGCGCTCCTTCTCCCACCGAGGCCTATGAAACCACCTTCATGAAGATCCGCGAAATGTCGCTCACCTGGTTCCTGCCCGAAAAGGTTTCGTCGCTGATCGGAGCCTACAACGTTTCTCTCGCCGCGGTGGGACAAAACCTGGTCTACTGGGCCAAACAGTTCAAATACTCCGATATCGACGGGGGATCCGAAAACTTTGTCGACCCTTCGCAACGCTATGTGGGTCTCAATCTTAAACTGAACTTCTGACCGAAAGGTATGCTATGATACAGGTTAAATCATTAATACAAGGCAACATGAAAAATATCCATAAAATCATCAGCGCAGGATTGGCATTCGCATTTCTCTTCATGACAGGATGCGAGGAGTTTGAGGAGATCAACACCAATCCCGATGCCATCACCAAGTCGAGTGCCTCCATGGTTTGCACCGGTGTGATCCTTGGCAACATCAAGTTTAACGGCAGGGATGCGCATGCCTACCTCCAGCCCAACGCTCTTTCCAAGTACCTGGGCTATGCCAACCAGAGCCAGATGCCTACGCAGTACAACAAGCTCGACGCCACCGGCTTCGGCGGCATGACCATGCTCCCGAACATTCAGAAAATGCTTGAATATTCGGAAGGCACCACCATGGAAAACTCTTACAGAGGGGTGGGAATGTTCATGCGGGCCTGGCTGTTCTGGCGGCTGACCATGCAGGTGGGCGATATTCCCTTCAGCGATACCAACCTGGGGGCCGAAGGAAATTACCGTCCCAAATACGACACCCAGGAAAGCGTCCTCATCGGGATCCTGAACGAACTGAAGGAGGCCGACGAATACTTCTCAAAAGGCATTACATTCAGCGGCGATCCGACACCTTACAACGGAGATCCGGCAAAATGGCGGAGGGCAAACAACGCCTTTGCCCTTAAGGTGCTGATCAGCCTGAGCAAAAAGGCCAACGTGTCCAGCCTGGATGTGAAAAACCGCTTTGCCGCCATCGTCGCTTCGGGCAATCTCCTCGAAGCCAACACGGGATTCCTGGGGCTGAACTATTCTGCCACCAACATCCACCCGATGTCGGGAACCAACGACCTTTTCACCAGCCGGACCGACATCAGCTCCCTGCTCATCGACAACCTGAAACTGCTGAACGACCGCCGTCTCTATTATTTTGCCGATCCGGCCGCTGCCAAACTGGCTGCCGGAGTTGCCGAATCGGACATGGCCGCCTATGTGGGGGCTGACGTCTCCATCAGTTACGACGACCTGACAAAGGAACACCTCAAAGGGAATTATTCCCTGATCAACTCCCGGTATCTGAAAGAAGCCACCGTTGAGCCGCGGATGATGCTGACCTATGCCGAGCAGCAGCTGATCCTGGCCGAAGCCCGCATCCTGGGATGGATCTCCTCCGGGAATGCCAAGGATTACTATGAATCGGGCGTGAAGTCGGCCCTGGCCGCCATCGGCGCCACCAAGGCGAGCTATGCCCACGGCAAGCCCATCGACCAGGCTTACATCAACGGTTATTTCACCGGCGAGGCGGCTTTCAAGGCGAATCCCGACGACCAGCTCAGGCAGATCTGGATGCAGAAATACATCCTCAATTTCATGCAGGATGCCGAATCCACCTATTTCGAGTTCAGACGCACCAACTATCCCCCTTTCCCCCTGAATCCGGCAACCAACCTGAATGAGAACAATCCCAACGGTTTTCCGATGCGATGGCTCTACCCGGGCTCCGAAACCAACTACAACAGGGAAAACCTGATTGAAGCCCTCGACCGTCAGTACGAAGGTTACGATGAGGTGAACAAGCTGATGTGGATACTGAAGTAAGAAAAGACGTTGACATGGTGAGCCGGAGAATACCTCCGGCTCACACTTTTCATGCACCCGCCGCCTGCAAAATGAAAAAAGGGTATCTGCTTTTCTTCCTCTTGTCGTGGGTTTGTTTGACTCTGGAAGCGCAGAAGGTTGCCTGGGACAATCCCGCCGGTAAGAGCTGGCCTGCCGGTTTCGGGGTGGCGGAGATTCCCCCGCAGGCCGGCTCCTCCATGCAAAGGGCCCGGTTTTATGCTGCAAAGGGTGAGGAACCCCGGCCTTTGGTAGTTTCGCTCCACACCTGGAGCGGCGACTACAACCAGGAAGATCCCCTGGCCGCCGAAGCGCTCCTGCGGAACTGGAATTACATCCATCCCGATTTCCGGGGGGCCAACAACCGCCCCGAAGCCTGCGGCAGTCCCCGGGTGATCGCCGATATCGCCGATGCCATCCGGTATGCGGTGCGGAATGCCCCCGTAGACACGGCGGAGATTCATGTCATCGGTGTTTCCGGCGGAGGCCACGCCGCCCTGATGGCCTTCCTGCAACTCCCGCTGCAGGTGGCCAGCTTCAGCGCCTGGGTACCCGTCACCGATCTCGAGGCGTGGCACTGGGAATCGCTGGCCCGCAAAAACCGGTATGCCGGGGATGTGCTGCTGTGCACTTCGCCGGGAGAGACCCTCAACGGGGCTGAGGCCCGGCGCCGTTCGCCCCTTTTTGCATCTCCGGCAATCAACCGGAAGGGCAAAAGCTCGCTTTTTCTGTATGCCGGGATCCACGATGGCTATTCCGGCTCAGTGCCTGTCTCCCACACCGTGGCCTTCTTCAACCGGATCGCCCGGGCCTGGTACCCCGGCAACGAGACATTGCCCGTTTCCGACTCCCTGCTGCTCAGCCTGGTGACCCGAAGGATGAACAGCCATCCCGATACCCTGTTAACCCTTGCCGGCCGTAAGGTCCACCTGCTCCGGCAGGCCCCCGGCCTTTCCCTCTTCCTTTTCGAAGGGACCCATGAAATGCTCGTCCCCCAGGCCTTATCGCTCCTGCCTGTGGACGGAGGGATCAACCGGCTGAAATGCCGCATCCTGACGATCGGCGACTCCAACGGGGCCGCCACCGACGGCTGGCCCCGTCAGCTGAATGGCCTGCTTCCCTTTTCGAATCTCCTCAACCTCTCGGTCTCCGGCAATACCCTCGGATTTGACAACCTGGGAAGGAGTTCCCTGAACGCGCTGCGCAACATCAACGCAAGCCTGGATTCGGCCTGCCTTCATTTGGGCAGCGGCCCCGGAAAGGGCTGCATCATCTTCGGACTGGGTACCAACGATGCCAAGCGCGTGTTTGCCGACAGCACCCGGCAGGTAGCACACAACCTGGACCTGCTGCTTGAAAGGACCCAAGCCTGGTTCCGGGAAAAAGAGCTGGATGTGCCCCAGCTCCTTGTGCTCACCCCTCCGCCGATGGAGGAAGCCCTGGCCGATTCCCTGAAATATGGCGGCGGAAACGAAAGAATCCGCCGCAACAACAAAGCCTTCCGAAGAATTGCCCGCCTCCATGGAGCGATTCTGGTGGATATCCATGCCCTCTTTCCGGAAAACAGTCCGGGACATACCACCGACGGGGTCCATCTGACCGCGGAGGCGCAGCTCAGAGTGGCGCGGGAGATCCTTTCCAACCTGGACCGATGACCCGTCGCCGGGCCACGGGCTCCGCGAAACAGACCGGCAGGAAGGTGGCGCTCCCCGGGAAGTGCCGGCCGGCCTTTCTGCCGGCGCCACACAAACCGGATTTCACGCGCTTTCCGCCCCTTCGCAGGGGTATTGCCGCCCTGCCGGTTATTCCATCCTGATTGCACATAAACAAACATTCACCATGCGAACCATAATCCGTTTTTTGGCCCTCCTGCCGCTCAGCGCAGTGATCTGCAGTTGCGGCAACCCCACCGGAGACGACAGTTTCCGCCACCCCCTTGCCGCATCTGCCGACACCAACGTCGTGCTTCCCCCGGCCTGGGCCTTCGGGGTCTTGTACGGCGGCTACACCGACCAGGAGGGAACCATCGGCACCATAAGGGAGATCCTGGAACACGACTACCCGATCGATGCCTACTGGATGGACTCCTGGTTCTGGAGCTTCGCCGACCAGGGCATCGGGCCCCATAAGTACATCGATTTCGTAGCCGATACGGTGGCCTATCCCGACCGCCGGGCCCTGTGGGATTTCATGGAGCAGCACCGCATCAAAGGGGGCTTCTGGGTGTGGGACTGCATCCAGGAGACCGGCAATGAGGAAGCGTTCCACGACTTTAAGAGCAGGGGCTTTTTCAGGGATGTTTACAACAATACCAACCCCTGGCACAACAAAAGCACCAGCACGGCCATGCATCGCGAAGGCAGCGGAGGGGAGGGAACCCCTACCGGGAACATCGACTTCGGCAATCCTGAAGCCGCGGCCTGGTTTAAAACCCGCATGAAGCACTTCTTCGACGAAGGGGCCGACTTCATCAAACTCGACCGCACCACCCATTTGAGCGTGGTCAGAACCATGTTCGAGATCAGCCAGGAGTATGGCAGGGAAACAGAAGGAAGAGGGTTTGTGCTTTCGCATATGGACGGACTGGGAGATCCGGCCTACAAACGCTATCCCGTCAAGTGGACCAGCGACACCCGCAGCGACTGGACCATCGACAAACCCCTGAAGGAATTCAACTCCTGGGTGCCCCGGGTGGCGTTCCGTGAAAACATCGCCCTTTACACCAACCCCGCTTCCCCAACCAGCGAAATACCCTTTCTCACCAACGACACCGGCGGCTTTGACATGGGCAACACCTCCTCCCTCGATGAGGAACTTTTTATCCGCTGGATGCAGTTTTCGCTTTTCACCCAGGTAACCTCCCTGTTTTCGCAGCCCGAGAATCCCACCGGCAACCTTCCCTGGCGCTATTCGCCCCGGGCCGATTCCATTTTCCGGTTCTATTCCCACCTGCGTCTGGAACTGTTCCCCTATCTGTATTCCCTTGCCCATCGCCACCGCCTGGAGGGCAAGTCCATGATCGGGAAGATCCCGGGCGACCTGACCACCTTTTTGCTGGGAGATGAACTGCTCGTGGCCCCCGTCACCCAACAGGGCGCCCTGTCACGAACCGTGCGTTTCCCTGAAGGAGAATGGATTTCCCTGGCCGATGGCACCACCTATCCGGCCGACAGCGTTGCACCGGTGCCGGCCCCCCTTGAGCAGATTCCCCTCTTTGTCAGGAAAGGATCGCTCCTTCCCATGCGTCCGTACGCCTCTTCGGTGGAAAAGGGCGACAACAACCTGCTGCGGCTCCAGGTGTACCCCGGCGGAAATGCCCGGTTCACCCTGGTCGAAGACGACGGCACCAGCAACGACTATCTGGAAGGCCGGTATGCCGTGACAACCATCGGACTGTCGGAGGGGGAAAAGGGTTTTGAGGTGGAAATCGCTCCGGTGAAAGGCTCCTACCGGGGCATGCAGCCGGGGCGCCGGTGGGAATTCATCGTCCATACCCCCGTGGAACCGGCCGTGGTGACCCTGAATGGCCGTAAAACCCGTTATGCCTGGTCGGAGCGGGAAGGACGGCTGACGGTTGTCACGCCGCAGTTGCCAAAGGGCAGGAAGATCTCCCTGGAGATCCGGTTCCCGGCCTGAGACTCTCCCGGTGGAAGGATGCAACCTCTGCGACCGGCCTTGTCACTGACAAGTCAGCCTGCCGGGCCTGCCGGACTGCCGGCCATCCCGGGCGGCCCGCGGTATACGCAGGTGTCTCTTATTAATTGATTACCATGCAGACCAGCTTCAAAGAAAGGCTTTTCATTGCTGTGCCTTCCTTCTGCTGCCCTGCCGGCGTCTGAAAAATGGCCGCCGGGCGCAACAGGGATCCTGCAGGCCGGGTGGTCGGGCATTCTGTTCGGCCTCCTGTATTCTGCGGTTACTGCGGCGGATAGGCCCCGGTGTAGGGTTTGTATTTGGCGGGAAGCCCCAGCAGTTCGCGGATGGCCGCCGGCAGGGGCGCCGCCTGGCCTGCCGCCCCGAAATCGCGGCTCAGACGGAAATTAAAGGTGGCGGGACTGTCAAACAGCGGCAGGTGGGTGCCCTCGTACAACCGGCTGCTCTCCGATGACACGCCCGACAATTCCTGCAGCTGTGCCAGGCTCTCCGCGGCCTGCTGGCAGTTGGCCCCTCCGGCCGGACTCCAGTAAACCAGGGTTTTACAGTGCGAGGCTGCATCGCGGGCGTAGACATTGTATTCGTACCTGGCCAGTGGGGAACGGTTGAGTCTTTCGCACAGCGCGGGGTGCTGCCAGACCACCATCAGCGGCCTGTGAAACCGCCCGTCGCCGGTGAGCAGATTGTTGACAAACACATGGCCGTGCCGCTCTTCGACCCCCGGCCCGGTGCTGGGATGCCAGCCGAAATGATCCCCCTCGGCGCTGCGCAGGTCACGCCCGAAACAGACCCTGCTGTTCACAAAGGTGTTCTGCCAGATCTCCGCCCCGGAACTGTTGAGGATCAGGATTCCGTTGTTGCAGTTGACAAACAGGTTGCCGGCGCATAACGCCCCCTTCGATATTTCAAAGAAAAAGCCGCAATAGCCCGGCCATATCTGGTTGTTGCCTTCCATGCCCACGGGGCCCCCGACATCCATGACCCAGTTGTTCAGAAACCGCGCTTCGCTGTTCCCCACGTCGTACCAGATCCCGTTCGACAGCGGCAGATCGTAGACCAGGTTGTCGCGGCAGGTGACACGGTGCGTCTGGTTGAAAATCTTTACCGCGGCGGGGTAATAACCCTTGATGTCTTCTATGTTGTTGCGCGAGAACATGTTCCGCTCCAGAAGACAGTCGGACGACGACATCAGGTAAACCCCTTCCGTGGTGGTGTCGTGGACCTTGCAGTTCCTCAGGACGAGATTGTCGCCCCTCAGGTGGGCGCCCACCCGTCCGCAATAGGAAAAAGTGCAGTCTTCGATCACCGAACCGACCACATCCTTCCCGAAGGTGGAACGGTCGGCCGGCCCCTCGGGCAAATGAGCATCGATCTCCAGCGCGCAAAAAGCATACTGAGTCAGAGTAATACCTTTAATAATCAGTCCTTTATGATCATTCGGCCTGCCGCGAAGTTCGCGGAGCACCCGGTGAATGCCCCATTTGTGGGCGGTGATCTCTATCTGGTGCAACCCGGGATCCGTACCGATGTAAACCGTCCCGTCGGCATAATCGACAAAAAAGGAGTTCTCGTCGACCTCCCCTTCCCAGGAGGCCGATTTCAGGAGCCTGCCATCCGCAAAAACCATGTCGTTGTTGAAAATGTGCATCGGCGTTTCCATTCCGAACCGGTCTCTCCTCCACCAATCGTCGGGATAGTCACGGAACAGGGTTTTCCAGCTGGTCTTCCACAGCCCCCCTGAGATCGGCTTCCAGTCCTTCGCAAGGCGGGTTCCCTTCATTACCGGCTGTTCGCTGCCAAAAGGCTGGATGGTTACCCCCTGGTTGATCTCCAGGTCTCCGGTGCGGTAGGTCCCTCCCCGCAGTATGATGGCGTCGCCGCTCCGGATACGGGTTACCGCCGTCTCCAGGGTGGTGGGGTTCCGGAGATTGTCGCCCGGTGCGTCGGGGTCGCCGTCGGGGGATGCATAGAAAATCCGGCCTTCAACCACCGGAAGTTCATAATGCCGGTTCTGAGGTCCGTAGGGACCACCCGAGGGCTGGCCGGCAACGGGAAGATAAAAGCTCAGGATAAGCTGCAGGAGCGCCAGACTCCTTACTGCAACCGCTATCCGGGGAAAACAAGATCGATCCATAAAACAATTATTAGTTGGTTTGGTATTGTCCGGCTGAGTGTTACACCACGCGGCACAAAAAGGGACCGGCCGGCCGGTTCCGATCAGGGTGATAAATCTACGAAAAAACATTCTATCCCGAACCAACCCCGGCGGGTTCCTTTCCGGGTGCGGCATCCATGGGATTGTTACCCGTCGGGTTGCCCTGAAGGAAATGGACCAGCTTTACGCGTATCCCGGTCAGGAAAGCCGGCAGACCGTGTTTTGGCCTGATTTCGCGGTGGGGGTGGAGGCTGTTGAGGCCGGCGGGTTATCCGGAGGTCTCCGGTACCAGCCTGTTTGCGCATGCGGGAATTACGTTCCGGGGGTCCGGGTGCTGGTTGTGCCGGCTCTTTTTGTAATTTTGCCTTTTGTGCCGGATTATACGGAGCCGCGGTTGGGCAGGGAAGGGCCACAGGAAGTATATGCGGGTGTTTTTTCTGCCTCTGTACCGGATACAAGGGCCTGCTCCCGGGGGTAGCATGGGCGGTTCCGGTTTCTGAGGCGCCGTTGTATCCATGCGGGGAGATCAATTTCTTTAAGCTTGTAGTTTGATGGAGATCAAAGGCCAATCACCCATTCATCCTTTGTTGTTTCTGGCGGGCAAGGTTTGCGGCTATTTTGCGTGGCTGGTGCTGGTTCTGGCGTTGGCGGGTGTTGTGCCCATGTGCCGGGCAGGACGGGGGGCTGCTCCGGCAGCCTGGATACTGCTGGTTGCCGGGATGGCGCTGATCGTCGTCAGCTCCCTCACCCTCGGCCCCGACCTCCGGATCGGCCTTCCCACAGGGGAGACCCGTCTTCACACCCGCGGCATCTACCGGCTGAGCCGCAATCCGATGTACCTCGGCCTTCACCTGATAACCCTGGTTGCCATGTTCTGCGTCCTGCAGTGGTGGCTGTTGCTTCCCGGTTTTCTCAGCATCTGGGTTTACCACCGCATCATCCTGGCCGAGGAGCAGTTTCTTGCAAAACGTTTCGGCAGCCAATACCGGCGCTACCGGCAGGAGGTGCGCAGGTATCTGTAAACGGGGGCGCTGTAGGCCGCCGGTTTGCCGATTCCTGCGCCGGACGGCGGGAATGCCTGCGCTGACCAGCCCCTGAGCCGGTGCGTCATCCGGTCTTCAAAAGCACATATTTGATGTTGACATAATCGTTGATCCCGTAAGGTGAGCCCTCCCTGCCGAATCCGGACTCCTTGACCCCTCCGAAAGGGATGGCCGCCGAGGAGATGATGCCCGAATTGATGCCTACCATCCCGTATTCGAGGGCTTCGGCAACCTGCCATACCCGTGACAGGTCGCGGGTGTAGAAATAGGCCGCCAGGCCGCTGCGGGTATCGTTGGCCATGGCGATCACCTCCTCGGTCTTGTCGAATAGGATGAGGGTCGCCACCGGGCCGAAAATTTCGGTGCTGAAGATCTGCATGGCGCCGTTCACCCCGGTCAGTATGGTGGGTTCAAAGAAGTTGCCTCCCAGGGCATGGCGGCGGCCTCCGGCGGCGATCACCGCCCCTTTGGCGACCGCATCCGCTACCAGGGTCTCCACCTTCTGCACAGCCTGCTGGTTGATCAGCGGGCCAATGTCGCTCTCTTCCATTCCATCCCCCACTTTGAATGCGGCGACTCTTTGCTTTAAAAGAGCCAGGAATGAGTCCAGGATGCTGCGGTGCACGAATACCCGGTTGGCGCAAACGCAGGTTTGCCCGGCATTTCTGAATTTCGAGTCGATGAGGCCGGTGACGGCCTCCTCCGGGTCGGCATCGCCGAAGACGATGAAGGGGGCGTTGCCTCCCAGTTCGAGGGTGATCCTTTTCACCTGGCCGGCGGCTTTCCGCATCAGCAGTTTGCCTACCTCGGTAGATCCCGTGAAGCTTATTTTGCGGACTTTTTCGTTCGAGGTGAGGAGGTCGCCGATCATGACCGGGTCGCCGGTCACCATGTTCAGGACCCCGGGGGGGAATCCCGCCCGCGAGGCCAGTTCCGCTATGGCCAGGGCGGTGAGCGGCGTCGACTCGTCGGGCTTGACCACGCAGGTGCAGCCTGTCGCCAACGCCGGCGCTATCTTCCGGGTCATCATGGCCGCCGGAAAATTCCAGGGCGTGATGATGCCTACCACCCCCACCGGTTGCTTCAGAATCAGCACCCTGGTGCCGGGGAAGGGGGAGGGGAGAAGGTCTCCTCCGATGCGGATGGCCTCCCCGGCGTAGTACTCAATGTAGGAGGCGGCGTAACGGATCTCGCCCAGGGCCTCCCGCAGCGGCTTGCCCTGTTCCGCCACCATGATACGCGCCAGGTCGCCGGCATGCTCCATGATCAGCGCATGCCACCGGCTCAGCAAACGCGCCCGCTCGGCGGCCAGCAAATCCCTCCAGCGCACAAAAGCCGCCGCCGCCGCTTCTATGGCCTGCGTTACTGTTCCCGCATCCAGCGCCGGTACCGTCCCGATAACCTCACCGCTGCAGGGATTGGTCACCGCAAGGATCGCTCCCCCGGAGGAACCGGTCCATTCCCCGTCCACATAACAGGCCGATTTCCATAGGGCGGGATCTTGCAAGGTTGTTCCCATGACTCTGTTTTTTGAATGATTTTTTCCCTCATCCCGGTCTCCAGACGCCTATCCCCGGAGCCCGGACGATTCAGCCGGAATTCCTTCCGGCCCTCAGCCATCCTGCCTGTTTCCGGCATTCCTGCGCCTTTCCCGGCAGAAAGAAATATACGGAAAATTTCCGGCGAAAAAAACTGTTATTCGCGATCAGATGCTCCGGAAGTCCGGCTGCGGGGAAGGGCTTTTTGCCCCGGAAGTTCCGGAAATGAAAAATCCTGATTACCTTCGCCACGGGCTTGGGAGAGATGGGTCTACCCCGTGGTTTCCCGCTCCAGCCCGACCCTTCAGCGTATGGAACAGTACGACATTACGGCCTACAGGATTGCGATGCTGGTCACCCGTGATTACAGCACCTCCTTTTCGACCGCCTCTTCGCTTTTCGACCGTGAAACCCGGGAGGCCATCAGCAGCATTTACGGCTTTGTACGGCTTGCCGACGAGATCGTCGACACTTTCCACTCGCACGACAAGGAACTCCTGCTCGACCGTTTCGAGGCCGATTACTACCACGCCCTTGAACAGGGCGTCAGCCTGAATCCGGTGCTGCATGCCTTTCAGAAAACCGTGGGGCGGTACGGAATTTCAGACCGGCATGTACGCGCCTTTCTGAAGAGCATGCGGGCCGACCTTTCGAAAAAGGCCTATGACACTCCCGGGGAGATCCACGGTTATATCTACGGATCGGCCGATGTCGTGGGGCTGATGTGTCTGAGGGTTTTCTGCCGGGGCGATGAGACCCTTTACCGCGAACTGGAGGCCCCGGCCATGAAACTGGGTTCCGCCTTTCAGAAGGTCAACTTCCTGCGCGATCTGAAAAACGATATGGAGGTGCTGGACCGCACCTATTTCCCCGGCATGGATAAGCATTCGTTCGACGAGGGGCAGAAAAAAAGGATCGTAAGCGACATAGAGGCCGATTTTGCGGAGGCGCGGCGGGGAATCGCCCGGCTGCCCCGCAATTCAAGGATGGCGGTATTGCTGGCCTACTATTACTACCGCAAGTTGCTGAAGAAGATACGGCGAACCCCGGCCTCCCGGATTCTCCGCACCCGCATACGGGTGCCCGATCCGGTGAAGGTTCTGCTTCTGCTGAAGGCATTTCTGGCGGTGCGGCTCCGGCTGGCCTGAGTTCCGGGCCTTTTTGTGCGGCTCCTCCCGCCGGCATGCCCGCCCCTTATCCGCGGTCGCCCGGCCTGAAAACTGAGAAATTATTTCATTTCACCAATACCAAACGGTTGATAAAAACAGCGATTGCCTCCCTGAAGGAGAGGCTGCGAAAACTGACCGCCGACCTCGGGGAGGCTAAAAAAGCGGTGACTGTCTTTTATGCGGTGGGGACGCTGGGGCTTTTGCTGCCCTTCTCCTTTCCCCTGTTTGTGAAGCTGGTCCCTTTTGCCCTGCTCCTCAGTTTCCTGCTGCTGTTTTTTTTTCATACGGGCCCTTTTGGACTGCGGGAATTTGTGGTGTTTGCCACCGTTTATACCGTCAGTTTTCTGGCCGAAGTGGCAGGGGTGGCCACAGGTGAGCTTTTCGGCAGCTATCATTACGGCAGTGCCCTGGGGCTGAAGCTGCTGGAAACACCCCTGATCATAGGGCTTAACTGGCTTTTTCTGGTCTATGCCACCGCCGGCCTCGCCGGCCGCCTGAAGGTACACCCCCTCCTGCGGATCATCACAGGCTCCCTGGCGATGGTGGCCTATGACTTCTTCCTCGAAATAGCCGCACCTTCCCTTGACATGTGGCATTGGGAGGGCGGATCGGCGCCTTTCAGGAATTACCTGACCTGGTTCGGCTTTTCCCTCCTTTTCCATGCCCTGGTTCGTTTTTCCCGCGTGAACACCCTGAATCCCCTCTCTTCCGTTCTCTTCGCCGCCCAGTTCCTTTTTTTCGTCGTTTTATCCCTTTTCCTACCCTGACCGATGATCCTGGAAGCCCGGCACCATTTCCTCATTTATCCCTTTTTCCGCCATTATGCGGTTTGGAAGGTGAAGCGCCATTTCAGGCCCATCCGGGTGGTGGGGGAGGTTTCCGTGAAGGAACTGCCCTTGCTGCTGGTGGCCAACCATGTGAGCTGGTGGGATGGTTTCTGGGCCATGTATCTGAATATGACCCTTTTCAGAAAGAAGTTTCACTTTATGATGCTTGAATCGCAGCTGCGAAAGTTTTGGTTTTTCAACCATACGGGGGGCTTCTCGGTGAAAAGGGGTTCGCGGAGCGTGCTGGAAACCCTCGGGTATGCCGCCGGTTTGCTGACGGACAAGCGCAACCTGGTGCTGGTTTTTCCGGAGGGCGAAATCCGGAGCATGCACAGCGGAAACGTACGGTTTGAGAAGGGGCTGGAGCGGATCACCCGGTCGGTGGAGGGAGAGGTGCAGCTGCTGTTCATGGTCAGCCTGGTGGACTATTTTTCCAGTCCGGTGCCGGGGCTGTGGCTTTACCTGGAGGAATACGAAGGGCCTTCCGGCAGTCTTGCGGCCCTGGAGGAGCGGTTCAACAGTTTTTACCGGCGTTGTCTGGAGCAACAGCGTCAGATAAAAAGCACAACATGATAATTGTGGCCTGGACAGTGATGGGTTTTGCAGCCCTCCAGTTGCTGGTAGCGCTGGTCAATTTTTTGGTCCGGCAGCCCCTGGGGCGAACCACGCCCGTCAACAGCCCCCTGGTGTCGGTGCTTATCCCGGCGCGCAACGAGGAGGACAATCTCCCGGAGCTTCTTTCCGGGCTGGAGCGGCAACCCTATCCACACGTTGAGATTTTGGTATTCGACGATCAGTCGGAAGACCGGACGGCCGAGCTGGTTGCCCGCCGGGCTGCCGTTGACAGCCGTTTCAGGCTGATCCGGTCGGAAGGGCTTCCCGGAGGATGGCTCGGAAAGAACCATGCCTGCCACCGGCTGGCCGCCGCCGCCCGGGGCGAATATTTCCTCTTCCTGGATGCCGATGTCAGGGTGCACCAGGATCTCATCGGCGGCATGGTGGCCTTTGCGCAGCGTTCCCGCACCGGGCTGGCCTCCGTCTTCCCCGTGCAGGTGATGAAAAGCGCCGGCGAATGGTTCACGGTCCCGGTGATGAATTATATCCTGCTGACGCTCCTGCCGCTGGTGCTGGTCAGAAAGTCGGGCTTCGCCTCGCTGGCTGCCGCCAACGGCCAGTGCATGTTTTTCGACCGCACCTCCTACCTGCTCCACCGGCCCCACGAAAAGATGAAGTCGAACAAGGTGGAAGATATTGAGATAGCCCGCTTTTACAAGCGGCAGGGGATACCGGTGGCCTGCCTTGCCGGCGACGGCCGGGTCACCTGCCGCATGTACCGCTCGTTCGGCGGGGCCGTGAACGGATTCTCAAAAAATGTGGCCTGTTTCTTCGGAAATTCCTTTACCTTGGCCATCCTGTTCTGGCTGATGACCACCCTGGGGTTCATCCCCCTGCTCTTTGCCCTGGGATTGAAAGCCCTGCTGGTTTATGCCGGGATGGCGGCTCTCACCAACCTGCTGGTGTCGGCCGCCAGTCACCAGCGCCTCCTGCCGAACCTGCTCCTGTGGCCGGTCCACCGGCTGGTGCTGGGATGTTTCATATACAGCGCTCTAAAACTGAGAATTAAAAAGAACCATCAGTGGAAAGGAAGAAATATTGCCTGACGCTCCTGCTTTGTCTGCTGGCGGCGCTCCCCGGCATCCGGGCTGCTTCACCCTCCGCCATCTATGAAGCTTTCATCACCAGCGACATGGGGCAATGGAAAAAAGCCATGGATGCGCTGGGCCTCACAGCGGCTTCCGACCATGGAATGCTGCTCCAACTGGTCGACTGCCAGTATGGTTATATTGCCTGGTGCCTCGGAAACAACCGCGCCAAAGAGGCGAAAGAACAGCTTGCAGCCGCCGAAAAGAACCTGGAGATCCTTAAAAAGGCGGGATACCGGCTGTCGTACGTCCATGCCTACCAGTCGGCCTTTTATGGCTTCCGCATCGGCCTCAACCGGCTCTCGGCCCCGGTCAACGGTCCCCGGAGCATGGAAGCGGCTAAAATGGCCGTCAGACTGGACGATAAAAACCCCCTGGGGTACATACAGCTCGGAAACGCACGGTATTACATGCCGTCGGCTTTCGGGGGATCCAAAAGCGAAGCGCTGGAGTTTTTCCGCAAGGCTGTCGGGCTGATGGAATCCGGCCCGGACGGCGGCCGCGGCGACTGGAACTACCTGAACCTGATGGTGGTCATAGCCCAGGCCTACGAGGAGATGGGTGATTACAAAAAGGCCGGTGAATGGTACGCCCGGATTCTCCGCGCAGAGCCGCGGTTCCGGTGGGTGAGGGATGAATTGCAGCCCGCCCTGATGCGGAAAATCGCTCAGCCCGGCCAGCAGAACGGGGCTTCCCGCCCCGGGTAAAATCCCCGGGAAAGGCTGTGCCCTCTGCAGAAGTGACAAAAGATGGTTCCGGGCAGGCCGGGGCTCTCCCGGCAGAAAAGGAACCGGAGCTTCCCGGGGCGGACCCCCGGGGACCGGAAATTGTGAATAATTATACGAAAAGCATACGATGAGCAAGAAGGTTTTAATTGCCGGAGCCGGGCTGGCCGGACTGGCGGCGGCCCTCCGGCTGGCCAAAAAGGGCTACAGCGTGGAAATCGTGGAAAAAAACAGCCAGGCAGGCGGAAGACTCAACCAGCTGAAAAAAGAGGGCTTCACCTTCGATACGGGCCCCAGCTTCTTCAGCATGTCGTTCGAATTCGAGGAGTTCGCCCGCGACTGTAACATCCGGCTGCCTTTCCGCTATTACGAACTGGATCCCCTCTACTCGGTCAACTTCAGCCACGATCCCAAAACCTACCACCTTTTCAAGGACCTGAAAAAGCTTTCCGCCCAGTTTGAGGCAAACGAACCGGGGTTTGAACAAAAGATGGAACGATACCTGCGCAAGTCGGGCAGGTTGTTCCACGATACGGTCGACCTGGTCATCAAGAACAATTTCGATCATATTCCGGCCTATCTTCTCACCCTGATGCGGGTGAATCCGGTACATCTGCCGGTACTGTTCCGCAGCTTCTGGAATCAGGTGAACCGCTATTTCTCCTCGCACGAAGCGCGGCAGATCATTTCGCTGGTAGCCTTTTTCCTGGGGCGCACCCCCTTCGATACCATGGCCGTCTATACCCTTCTTTCCTATACCGAATTCAGGCACGACGGCTATTACAACGTGGAGGGGGGCATGTACCGGATCGTGGAGGGTTTGCTCGGGGAGCTGGCGAAGGAAAAGGTGACGCTCACCTTCAACACCTCCGTTACGGGTTTCCGGTCCGAAGGGAACCGGCTGACCGGCATGACCGACCAGTACGGAAAGGAGCGGACAGCCGACATTTTTCTCGTCAATGCCGATGCGGCGGTTTTCAGGGGCCGGGTTTTCGGGCGGAAAGCCTATTCGGAGCAAAAACTGGACAGGATGGACTGGACCATGGGCTACCTGACCTTTTACGTGGGCATCGACTGCAGGCTCACCGGTGTGAACCACCACAACTATTACCTGGGCACCAACTTTGAGGAATATGCCACCCGGCTGCTCGAAAGCCCCGGCACCCTGCAGAAACCCTATTACTACGTGAATGTCCTTTCGGCTTCCAATCCCGGCTGTGCACCCGAAGGGTGCGAAAGCCTCTTTTTCGTGTGTCCGGTGCCCAACCTGCTCCACAAACCCAACTGGGACGACCGCGACATCATGGTCGACAGCATCATTGATGATTTTTCACTCCGGATCGGCAAGGACATCCGGCCGCACATCGTGACCCGTACGGTTTACACTCCCGGGGACTGGCGGGATCAGTTCGACCTGCACCGCGGCAGCGGACTGGGATTGGCGCATACCATGGGGCAGATCGGGGCGTTCCGTCCCGCCAACCAGGACGAGCAGTTCAAAAATGTGTTTTACGCGGGGGCTTCCACCATTCCCGGCGCAGGGTTGCCCATGGCCATCATCAGCTCCCGGCTTGCCTGCCAGCGGATCGAAAAGTACCGGTAATCCTTCCGCCCCGGGTTGCAGGACTGACCTGTAACCCAAGGGCGCTCCCCGATGAGGGGATTCCTGCCGGAAGGTCCGCGTGGCTCCCCTGCATCGTCAGGGTTGTTTTACGAAGACAAAGCTGCCGCTCCAGGTGCCGTAGTTGTTGCTTTTGACGCCGTTGCGGGTGGAGCCCTGGTAGGAGGAGGCCCCGGCCCGTATCTCGATGGTTACGGTGCCCCCGTTTTCGGGGGTGACCAGCCCGGCGTGAACGGCGGCGGTGCCTATGGAGCTGTCGTCGGTGTAGAGGCCGGTGCCCCAGAGCCGCGAGGAGAGGGTCCCCCCGGGTGGAAGGACGATGGTGTACTGCTTTCCGTTCTGCCCCCGGAATTTGTCGGCCTGCAGGGTCCAGTCGCCCTGTATGGTCTCACCCTGACGGCCGGTGAGAATACCTCCCCTCGTCGAACCTCCCGTTCTCCTGCCTTCTCCGGCCAGTCCGTCCACGAAGACAAAGCTGCCGCCCCAGGTGCCGTAGTCGTTGCTTTTGACGCCGTTGCGGGTGGAGCCCTGGTAGGAGGAGGCCCCGGCACGGATCTCGATGGTCACGGTACCCCCGTTTTGCGGGGTGATCAGCCCGGCGTGGACAGCGGCGGTGCCGATGGAGCTGTCGTCGGTGTAGAGGCCGGTGCCCCAGAGGCGCGAAGAAAGATTTCCCCCGGGCGGAAAGGCGATGGTGAACTGCTTTCCGTTCTGGCCCCGGTACTTGTCGGCCTGCAGCGCCCAGTCGCCCCGGATCGGTTCCGGCTGGACCCCCGGCAGGATACCTCCCGTTTTTCGTCCTCCAGAGCCCGGGTGATCGGCAGCCTGACTTCTCACAAAGACGAAGCTGCCGCTCCAGGAGCCGTAACTGTTGCTTTTGACGCCGTTGCGGGTGGAGCCCTGGTAGGCGGAGGCCCCGGCCCGTATCTCGATGGTCACGGTGCCCCCGTTTTGCGGGGTGATCAGCCCGGCGTGGACGGCGGCGGTGCCGATGGAGCTGTCGTCGGTGTAAAGGTCGGTGCCCCAGAGGCGCGAAGAGAGCGTACCCCCGGGCGGAAAGGCGATGGTGTACTGCTTTCCGTTCTGGCCCCGGAACTTGTCGGCCTGCAGAGTCCAGTTGCCCTGCAGGGTCTCCCCATCGCCTCCTGTTGCCGGAGTGCCGCTCAGGAATGCGAAGCTTCCCGTCCAGGCGCCATAGTCGTTGCTCTTGACCCCGTTGCGGGTGGAGCCCTGGTAGGCGGAGGCCCCGGCCCGTATCTCGATGGTCACGGTGCCCCCGTTTTGCGGGGTGATCAGCCCGGCGTGGACGGCGGCGGTGCCGATGGAGCTGTCGTCGGTGTAGAGGTCGGTGCCCCAGAGGCGCGAAGAGAGCGTACCCCCGGGCGGAAAGGTGATGGTGTATTGCTTTCCGTTCTGGCCCCGGAACTTGTCGGCCTGCATCGTCCAGTCACCCCGGAGAGTCTGCTGGGAATGCGCCGTGTATGAACCGAGGGAAATTAAAACGGTTGCCAGTATGGCAACCCTCCTGAAAAACGCGGATGCTGTTTCCATGGCGGTGTCGGTATTTTCGATAAAGTTAACGACTTGCGCGATGATTTTCACAGGGGTGTGCCTTCGTTTTTTGCTTTCCGCAAAAAAAAGCGGTTTGCCGCTTTGCGGACGGCAGAGGGTGGCAAGCTGCAAGGGATTGTCTTCGGGGATGGAGGACGGGATGCGACGAAACGGGGGTGCCCGGATTTTTCAGCGCCCTTCCGGAAAAAGACAACCGGTAAAAGAGATCCCCGGAGGGTGCCGTCTTCGTTGCAGTTGGTTTAGGGTTGACATTCTATCCCGCCGGCCTGCCCGTAGCCATGGGTTTTTTCTGCGGCCTGCCACCGGGTTGTGCCTGCCATCGGTTGCTGTTTTCCCGGGTCAGGTGCAGCCGTCATCTGTCACCGGCCATGTGGTTCCACCCCTGGGCGGTCAGGGGGATCAGCGACCCACCGCCCGTCACCAGCATGGAGCCCTCTCCGGCAGCCGTCATGTGTCCGATCACCGTAATGTCGGGGTCGTTTTTCACCCGGTCGTAGGCGGTGACCGGCAGGGTGAACAGCAGTTCGTAATCTTCGCCTCCGTTCAGCGCCGCCACCAGGGGGTTGATGCTGAATTCGGCCGCCATGGCTTTGGTCTGGGGATCGTAGGGGATCCTGTCCTCAAATATCCGGCAGCCGGTTCCCGAGGCTTTGCACAGGTGCAGCGCCTCGGAGGAGAGACCGTCGGAAATGTCGATCAGGGAGGTGGGCTTCAGCCCCAGCTTTTTCAGAATCTCCTTCACGTCGCCCCGGGCTTCGGGTTTGAGCTGCCGTTGAAGGAGGTAGTCGTAACCCTCCAGTTTGGGCTGCATGGCCGGGTTGACCTTGAAAACCTCGTTTTCGCGCTCCAGAAGCTGCAACCCCAGGTAGGCGGCCCCCAGGTCGCCGCTGACGCACAACAGGTCGGTGGGCTGCGCTCCCGAACGGTAGACCAGTTCACCGGCAACCGCACTTCCCAAAGCCGTGATGCTGATGGCCAGGCCGGTGACAGAACTGGTCGTGTCGCCCCCCACCAGGTCGACCCCGTATTTTTCACAGGCCAGCCGGATGCCGCCGTACAGCTCTTCCACCATCTCCAGGGTGAACCTCGCCGAAATGGCCAGGCTTACCGTGATCTGCTCCGGCTCCGCATTCATGGCGTACACATCCGAGAGGTTCACCACCACCGCCTTGTAGCCCAGATGTTTCAGCGGCACGTACATCAGGTTGAAGTGGATTCCCTCCATCAGCAGGTCGGTGGTCACCACCATCGCCCGGTCCCCGCAGGCTATCACCGCCGCATCGTCGCCCACCCCCTTCAGGGTTGCCGGCCGGCCGGGCTTCAGATCCCGCGTCAGCCAATCTATCAATCCGAATTCGCCCAGCGCGGCGATCGTCGGTTTCGCCTCTTTTTTCATCTTTCCGGAAAATAAGACAATAAGGTATGCAATCAGGCATCCTGCCGTAAAAATATCCCTAAATTTGTATCTTTGCAACAATTTTTGAACCCGGCGGGCCCCACAAGACAAGGCCCCCGGCATTCGCCGACGATCAGCAGATGGAAGAGCAGAACAACCTATTGGATGACGTAACCAGCCGCGAGTACAAATACGGCTTTTACACCGACATTGAGACCGACATCATTGAAAAGGGTTTGAATGAGGAGGTTATCCGTACCATCTGGGAAAAGAAACAGGAGCCTCCCTGGATGCTGGATTTCCGGTTGGACGCCTACCGCCGCTGGCTGAAGATGAAAATGCCCGACTGGGCCTATCTGAAGATCCCTCCGATTGACTTCCAGGCGATCAGTTATTATGCCGCTCCCCGGCAAAAGCCTGAATACGGCAGCATGGATGAGGTGGACCCGGAACTGATCGACACCTTCAACAAACTGGGAATACCGCTCGAGGAGCAGATGCACCTGGCGGGGGTGGCGGTCGATGCGGTCATGGACAGCGTGTCGGTGAAGACCACCTTCAAGGAGACCCTGGCCGAAAAGGGCATCATCTTCTGTTCCTTCAGCGAAGCGCTGCGGGAGCATCCCGACCTGGTGAGGAATTACATCGGCATGGCGGTGCCTGTGGGGGATAACTTTTTCGCCGCCCTGAACTCGGCGGTTTTCAGCGACGGCTCTTTTTGCTACATACCCAAAGGGGTGCGCTGCCCCATGGAGCTCTCCACCTATTTCCGCATCAACGCCGCCAATACCGGACAGTTTGAACGGACCCTCATCGTGGCCGACGAGGAGAGCTATGTCAGCTACCTGGAGGGTTGCACCGCCCCCATGCGCGACGAAAACCAGCTTCACGCCGCCGTGGTCGAAATCATAGCCCTCGGCAGGGCGGAGGTGAAATACAGCACGGTACAGAACTGGTACCCGGGCGACAAGGAGGGGAAAGGAGGCATCTACAATTTTGTCACCAAACGGGGAATCTGCAGGGGTGAGTCATCGAGGATCAGCTGGACCCAGGTGGAAACCGGTTCGGCCATCACCTGGAAATACCCCAGCTGCGTTCTGCAGGGCGACAACTCCTCCGGCGAGTTTTACTCCGTGGCGCTTACCAATCATCACCAGCAGGCCGACACGGGCACCAAGATGATCCACGTCGGCCGGAACACGCGGAGCACCATCGTGTCCAAGGGCATCTCGGCCGGCGTGAGCAGCAATGCCTACCGGGGGCTGGTGAAGGTGCTTCCCGGGGCAGCCCATGCCCGCAACTTCTCGCAGTGCGACTCCCTGCTCATGGGAGACCGCTGCGGAGCCCACACCTTCCCCTATATCGAGGTGGGCAACGAAACCTCCGTGGTGGAACATGAGGCCACTACTTCGAAAATCGGCGAAGACCAGATTTTTTACTGCAACCAGCGCGGCATTTCAACCGAAGATGCCATCGGCATGATCGTCAACGGCTATGCCCGGGAGGTGCTCAACAAACTGCCCATGGAATTCGCCGTCGAAGCCCAGAAACTGCTGGCCATCAGCCTGGAGGGAAGCGTGGGGTAGCGAAGGTCAGAAGATTGGAATAAGGAGTCCGGAAAATCTGGATAATAGGTCAGAATATCAGAGGATTAGAATAAAATACAAGAGAGCATAAGAATGTCGGAGGGGCAGAATAATATGTTATCGATCAGGGATTTGTATGTTTCCGTGGAGGGGAAGGAGATACTGAGCGGGATTTCGCTGGAGGTGAAACCCGGTGAGGTGCACGCCATCATGGGCCCTAACGGATCGGGGAAAAGCACGCTGGCCAATGTGCTGGCCGGCAAGGAGGGATATGAGGTCACCGCAGGGGAGGTCAGTTACCTGGGGGAGAATCTGCTGGAGATGGCCCCCGAGGAGCGCGCCCGCAAAGGGCTCTTCCTGAGTTTTCAGTATCCGGTGGAGATCCCGGGGGTGCCCATGATCACCTTCCTGAAAACCGCCGTCAACGAACTCCGCAAGTCAAAGGGGGAGAAGCCGCTGTCGGCGGGCGAGTTTCTGAAGATGATGCGCGAGCGGAAGAAACTGGTCGAAATGGATACCGAACTCACCAACCGGTCTGTCAACGAAGGTTTCTCGGGAGGGGAAAAAAAGAAAAACGAAATTTTCCAGATGGCCCTTCTGGAACCGCGGCTGAGCATTCTGGACGAGACCGACTCGGGGCTTGACATCGACGCCCTGAAGATCGTCGCCAACGGCGTCAACGCCCTGAAATCGCCCCTTGTCAGCACCATCGTGGTGACCCATTACCAGCGGCTCCTCGACTACATAGTCCCCGACCACGTCCATGTGCTGGTGAAGGGGCGAATTGTACGCTCGGCCGGCCGTGAACTGGCGCTGGAACTGGAGGAGAAGGGCTATGAGTGGATCAAGAAGGATAATGCCGGCTGACCATGAATACTGTTGCTGACGTTTCCGGATTATCGCTGCGGTATGCCTCCCGTTTCAGGGAGGCGGAAGCCCTTCTGCGGGAGGGAGCTCCGGAGCTGATGAACCGTCCCCGGGGAAAAGCCCTGCGTGATTTCATCCGCCAGGGGCTGCCCGACCGGAAAAATGAAAACTACAAATACACCGATCTGCGCCCTTTCCTGGAGCCCGATTACGCTTTCCAGCACTTGCGCGAGCCCGTTTTTTTCCTGGAAAGGGAGATTTTCAAATGCGATGTTCCCCACCTGGATACGGCGCTGGTGCTGCTGCTGAACGGGTGGTACCGTTACCTGAACACGGAGGGGAGGACCCTTCCCCCGGGTTTTATGGCTGGCAGCCTGTACCAGACAGCCCTGGATCATCCGGCCAGGGTGGCAAACCACTATGCACTGCTGGCCGATACGGAGGCCGACCCGATGGTGGCGCTCAACACCGCCTTCGCCCGCGACGGTTACTTCCTTTACATCCCCCGCGATACCCGTGTGGAGTTTCCGATTCAGCTTATCAACCTGTTGCAGTCGGACCGGGATACCTTTGTGAACCAGCGCAACCTGGTGGTGGTGGAACCGGGCGCCGAAGTCAAGCTGCTGGTCTGCGACCACACCCAGAACCTGAACCACTATTTCAGCAATACGGTCACCGAGGTGTTTGTGGGAGAAAACGCATCGGTCGATTTTTGCACGGTTCAGAATCAGCATAACCAGGCTGCCGCGGTGCATTCGCTTTTTTTCAGGCTTGAACGGGGGGCCCATCTGACCACCCATGCCATCACCCTGCACGGGGGGTTGGTGCGGAACAATCTGGATGTGAGGCTGGAAGGGGAAGAGGGAGAGGCCAACCTGTACGGTATGGCCTTTCAGGACCGTCAGCAGCATGTCGACAATTTCACGCGGGTGGTACATGCCAGTCCCCGCTGCCTGAGCAACCAGCATTATAAGCATGTGCTCGACGATGCCTCCACGGGGGCTTTTGCAGGGCGTATCCATGTGTTGCGCGACGCCCAGAAGACCAGCGCCTATCAGCGCAACAACAATCTGCTGCTCACCGGCAAGGCGCGGATGCAGACCAAGCCCCAGCTGATCATCGAAGCCGATGATGTGAAATGCAGCCATGGCGCCACCGTGGGGCAGATCGACCAGGAAGCGCTGTTCTATCTTCGTTCCAGGGGCATCGGCGAAAGCCAGGCGCGCCTGATGCTTATGAACGCCTTTGCCTACGAGGTGGTGCAGATGATCAGGATAGAGCCTCTGCGCGACCGCATCAGCGGGCTGATAGACCGGCGGCTCCGGGGCGACGTGGGACGCTGCCACGATTGTGCTTATCACTGTGATTCCTGAAAAGCCGATGGATATCCTTGCAATCAGGGAGCAATTCCCCATTCTGCAGCAGAAGGTGTATGGAAAGCCGCTGGTCTACCTCGACAGCGCCGCCTCTTCGCTGAAGCCGCTCTGCGTATTGCAGGCGGAGCAGCGGCTGTCGCTCGAATACTACGGTAATATCCACCGGGCCGCCCATTATATGGCCGACCGGGCGACCGCCGCTTTCGAGGCGGTACGCGACCAGGTTGCCCGTTTCATCGGTGCCGGCCTGCGCGAAGAGATTGTTTTCACCCGTGGAACCACCGAAAGCATCAACCTGGCTGCCTTTTCGTTCGGCGAGGCCTTCATAGCCCCGGGCGACGAAATCATCGTGTCGGAAATGGAGCACCATTCCAATATTGTTCCCTGGCAGCAGATGGCCGGCCGGCGCGGCGCCCGTATCGTACCCTGGCCTTTCGACGACAGCGGCCAACTCTCTCTTGCCACCCTGGAAGAACTGGCAACCCCGAAGACACGGCTTATCGCCGTGTGCCACGTTTCGAACGCCCTGGGTACCCTCAACCCGGTCAGGGAGATTGCCGCCTTCGCCCGCGCAAAGGGAATCCGCCTGCTGGTCGACGGGGCCCAGGCCGTCCAGCACCTGCCCGTCGATGTCAGGGACCTGGGCGTTGATTTCTATGCCTTTTCAGCCCACAAGATGTACGGCCCCAACGGGGTGGGGGTGCTGTACGGCAAACGGGAGCTGCTGGAGGAGATGCCTCCCTGGCAGGGAGGCGGAGAAATGATCTCGGAAGTGCGGTTTTCCGGCACCACCTTTAACGAAGTCCCCTATAAATTTGAGGCCGGAACCCCCAACATCACCGGCGTGGCCGGCCTGGGAGCCGCCATCGGCTTCCTTACCGCCATCGGTTTCGACGCCATCACCCGGCACGAACAAATGCTTCTCAGCCATGCAAGCCGGGAACTGACCGGAATGGGCGACATCACCCTGTACGGCGCCGGCAATGCCAGGTCGGGCCTTATCTCCCTGAACCTCGACGGTATCCATCCTTACGACGCCGGCATGCTCCTCGACAGGCAGGGAATCGCTGTCCGTACCGGCCACCATTGCGCCGACCCGGTCATGGACCACTACCGCATCCCCGGAACCATCCGCCTCAGTTTCGGAGTCTACAACACCCCCGGAGAGGTGGACCGCTTCCTGGAGGCGCTGACCGAGGTCCGGAAAAGGCTGAAAGGATAGGCCGGGATTGGGCGCCAGACATCTGAAAAAAAAGATGCCCGGGATTTCTCCGGACATCCTTTCCCTTCGTTCCCCGGCAGGCTGTGAAAAACTGCTCCCTTCCCGGAGCAACCTTCAGCAACCCTGCCTGAAAGGTGAAATTGCTATCTCCGGATAGCAATTTTGGGGTCAGAGCCGCACAGGAGGAAGGATTCTATTGCTGAATTTCCACCAGTTGCAGAACCGATTCCAGATTTCCCTTCTTGTCGTAAGTTTCAGTCTTTACCAGTCCGACACCGTGCGCATACCAGTCAACCCCCTTCGTGTTGATCTTGATGCCCAGGATGGTGCCGCCGACATCTCCCGTGATCTTGAAGGCGCTGAAACTGCCGCCTTTTACCGTTACCTCCTCAATGGCCTCAACTTTGCGGTTGGTGACATTCACCGACATCTTCAGGCTGACGAATCCCATTTTCATGGCCATGGTGACGCTGGCATCCGGAAGGGCCATCCCCGGCACGGGGATCAGCGGTATTTCCATGTTGTTGCCTGTGACCTCCACGGTCGACGGGATCTCTCCGTTCTGCTGGAAAGCCGCTTTGTTCAGGAAATTGCTCATGTCGAAAAAGGCTTTGTCGCCTTCCTGTCTGATGGTCACCTGGTCCGAAAAGAGTTTGTTTCCTTTGTCATCCTGGCTTTCGATGTCGTAGACGACTGTGAAATGGTCGCCGCTGCCAGTGACCGCCTTGACCGTGTAGATGGTCTGGCCGGTGAGCTTTCCCTTCTTGTCGGTTGTCTGGTAGGTCAGACGGGTGCCTGCCTTGGAAGGATAAAAGGCTTTCTGGGCGGAGATACCCATGCCCGTCAACACTGCTAAACACAAAATCAATAGTTTTCTCATAGCTTGTATCGTTTAAAAATTGAACCGTTAATCCGCTGAGGGGTTATAATTTGATGAATTCGACGCGCCGGTTGCGGGCTTTGCCTTCGGGGTCGCTGTTGGGCGCCGCCGGCTCGGTTTCCCCTTTCCCGAGGGTTTCGATCCGCGTGCCTTCAATGCCGAAGGAGCTTTCGAATTCCTTTCTGACGGCAAGGGCGCGCCGTTTTGACAGGTCGAGGTTCAGGGCGTCGTTGCCATCGCTGTCGGTATGGCCGACAATCCGTATCCTCAGCCCGGGGTTCTCCTGCAATACCCTGGCTATGTCGGCAAGAGCACCCTGCGATTCAGGCTTGACAACATCCTCGCCCGAATCGAAAAAGATGCCGTAGCTCACCAGTTTCCCCTCGTTGAGCAGCTTGCTGCGGGTATCCTGGGCGGCGGCGGTGATCTTCAGGTTTGAGAAATAGGGATGCCCGCTGTGGCCCCACATGGAAAAACGCAACCGGTTGTAAGAGCTGTTGGCCGGAAGGGCTGTCGGGCCGTCGACGACCTTCACGCCGTCGTGGTAGATCCTCAGCCTGCGGTTTTGCACCCACACGATGATATGGTTCACCTCGTTGAGGGTCATGGGGGCCAGTTCGCTGGAAGAGGCGGTGAGGTTATCCTCTTCGGTATAGCCCTGAACCGTCCAGTTTTCGTTGGTCACGGTCACGTGAAAACCGGCCGTTCCCGGGTAAAGGCCATCCTGCATGAAATCTTCGCCGCTGTTGAAAAAAGTGAGATAGAAACCGCCGTACCCGCCCTCATCGGGTTCCATGGCCACGTCGAATTCAAAAATGAAATTGGCGGGGAGCGTCAGATCCTTCATCAGGCAGTAGACGTGTTCGTCGGATGAGGCGTAGAGCCAGTTCCCCTGTGCTTCTTCAAGGGTGCGCACCTCGCCCGAGCCGTTGGTGGTCCACAGGGCCGGGAAATCGCCCACCGCATCCCGGGAGAAATCCTCATAAAAGAGGATCCGGTCGCCCGGCACAAAATCGTATTTCGTTGCCCCGCGCAGGGTTTTCTGCGGTTGAACAACGGCGGCGGGAGTTGCTTCTTCCGGTACCTCTTCTTCGGCTTCTTCCGGGGCCGGCACTTCGGCAGGGGCTTCCAGCTCCTCGGGCATCTCCTCCTCTTCCGGCTTGTCACGCCTGAATATGTTGCCGATACCCTGTTCGACTTTGTCCAATCCCTTGTCGATGGCCTGGTCAACCCGCTGGTTGACCCTGTTGTTGGTCTGATCCTTCACTTTTTCCTTGACGCGGACCTGGGCTCCGGTTTCCGCAGCGGAAAGGAAAAACAGCGCAATGACTAATAACCGTAAAATGTGCATGATAATAAAATTGGTTAATACTGGTGTGTCAGAACGATTGTGACCGGCATGTCTTGAAATCCCGCCGCCGTAATGTGCCCTTGGCGGCAGCGGATCGGTTGGCCTGCCGGCCTGCGCCTTGCCGGAGTTTTCCGCACCGCTGATCCGGTCTGCCGGGCCGGCAGGATAGGGAGGCCGGCTGCAAACCCTGTGCCAAAAGCATCTCCCGTTTCTCAGGGATCCGCCAGGCTGAAGATCTGTTTCCAGAGAGGTTCCCTGCGGCTCAGTTCCATCAGTTGTGAAAGTGCCAGGTAATAGCCCGACGTTTCGCTGAAAAGGGTGCCGGGGTTCACCGGCCATTCCACGACCATCAGCTGGATGTCGCCGGCGGGGCGGGTGGGGTCCATTAATTTGCGTGAAAGCCGCACCAGCGGACGGGCGCCCCGGAATCCGGCAGGAGTGAGCCCCGACACGTTCGACTCTTCGGTGCTGGACCACCAGGCCTGCGCCTTCCGTTCAACGGGCGACATGGCGTTCATCTCGGCAATCAGCTTGCGGACCGCCTCGCGCCAGCTGTTCAATACGATCTGCCGGTCTATCCCATGTTGGCCGTCCCCTGGCTCCTTTTCGTCCTGAAGCACCCCGCTCTCCCGGTAAATGCTCCCGATCCGGTCGGCAAGGAAGGGATCGTATTTCCTGATCCCATCGAGGTATTCGCGGATCTTCTGCATTTCATCCTCCCGCGGGGTAACCACCGGAGGGGGCTGGGCCGGCTTGCCGTTGACGCTCTTTTTTTCGCTGTTTTCGATCGATTTCTGGAAGAAACCGATCAGTTCCAGGATGAATTGTTCCCGGCTTACCGGCTCGAAGAGCGGGAAAGGGTTGTTTTTAATCACCACGGCTCTTCCGGGAAGTGGAAGCCGCCTGTATTCGGGCCTTCCGAAGAAGGTGCCGGTCAGTTCGGGTTCGGGGTAGATATCGCGGATCACCGGGTTGCCCACCAGTTTGGCGGGATCGTTGATGTGAATGGTGAACCGTGCGTCGGCCTGCCCGTCCCATGCGGGGAGCCCCTCCCGGGCCAGGGTGGCGTACAGGCTTACATCCAGGCTCGCCGGCAGCCAGGGAAAGGGCTCGCTTCCCCCTCCGGCCGGAGAGATCTTTCCTGTCAGCACCCCCTTGATGCCTTTCATCGACCCGAACAGACTGTCATGGCTGATCAGCGACAGACAGCTGTCCAGTTTCTGTTTCATCCGGTGAACCGGCAGGGGTTTCATCCTGGCGATCCCCGGGGAAAGCTCCAGCGATTGCTCCAGCACTCCACCCGAAAAGGGCATGAAAAACTCACCCCCGAATTCCACCACGGTGAATGGGGAGGGTTCGCTCTCCTGGGCTTCCGCAGTCAAACAGAAGAGATACGACAGAAACAAGAGGATCAGCCGGTTCATGTCCATTCGGCAGCATCAATGATTTCCCGTGCCGGTAGCGCTTTTCCGGATGACAGCAGGCTGCCCCGGCAGGGCGGAACGGTTAATAATTCCCGCACTCGAGTTCAAAATAGGCCTGGTCGTGGTCGCAGGCGGGACATTTCCTGGGAGGACGCGCCGCTTCGTGCAGGAATCCGCACACCCGGCATTTCCAAACCACCTTCCCGCTTCTTTCGAAGACCTTTCCCTCCTCCAGGTTCTGGTACAGCCTCCTGAACCGGTTTTCGTGGGCCTGCTCCACTTTGGCGATGGTCTTGAAAGCCACGGCAATCTGCTTAAACCCCTCCTCCTCGGCAATCCTCGCAAATTCGGGGTACAGAAGCGTCCATTCCTCATTTTCCCCTTCGGCAGCCGCCTTCAGGTTTTCAAGGGTGTTGCCGATTCTCCCGGCCGGGTAAGCAGCGGTGATGGTTACCATCCCCCCCTCCAGAAACCGGAAAAACTTCTTGGCATGGGCCTTCTCGTTCAGCGCTGTCTCCTCGAAAAGGGCCGCAATCTGCTCCAGACCCTCCTTGCGGGCCTCCTTGGCAAAAAACTCGTAGCGGTTTCTGGCTTGCGACTCTCCCGCAAAAGCCTTCAGAAGATTCTGTTCAGTCCTTGTTCCTGCGATTGATTCCATACGGTGTGATGAATTTTAAAGAAACAAATTTAAACCTTTATTGCATATGTGAGGTCTTCAAACAGCGGTTCGGGGGAAAAGGCTTCCGCAGGATTCAGTTTTCCGGCCACAAGGTAGCGGTGCTCAGGCCGGCTTTTATAAACAGGAAAGGCGGCTTGTGGCAAACAGAAAAATTCCGACCTTTGCAGGGAAGATCAAAATGGTTCGGAATGACGATCGAAGAGGTGCAGCAGGAGATCATCGATGCCTTCTCAGCCTATGAGGACTGGATGGACAAGTACAGCTACCTGATCGAACTGGGGAATGCGCTTCCGCCCCTGGATCCTGCGGAGAAAAAGGAGGAGAATCTGATCCGGGGCTGCCAGTCGCGGGTGTGGCTGGTGGCGGAGATGCAGGACGGGAAGCTCTATTTCAGGGGGGAGAGCGACGCCGTGATTGTCAAGGGGCTGGTGGCGCTGTTGCTGCAGGTGGCCTCCGGGCGCACCCCCGGTGAACTCTCCGGGGCTGGTTTCCATTTTATCGGGGAGATAGGCCTTCAGCAGCACCTGTCGCCCACCCGCTCCAACGGGTTGCTGGCCATGGTTAAACAAATAAGGCTATACGCCGTTGCTTATCAGTCATTGCTTGAGAGAAACGATGGATAACAGGATAGAACAAATCATTGCCAATCTGCGGGAGGTGTACGACCCGGAGATCCCGGTCAATATTTATGACCTGGGGCTGGTCTACAGCGTGGATGTTGACGGGGAGGATACCGCCCGGATCGTGATGACGCTCACCGCCCCCGGTTGTCCCGTCGCCGATATGCTGGTGGAGGAGACCCGCATGGCGGCAGCCCGCGTGGAGGGGATCCGCGCCGCCGGGGTGGAACTGGTGTTCGAGCCCCCGTGGGACAAGTCGATGATGAGCGAGGAGGCCCGCCTGGAACTCGGCTTCTTTTAAGGCTGCGGCTCCAGCGACCGGCAGATCTCCCGGTTGACCTTCCTGACCCGTGCCTCATCGAGCTTGACCACCCTCCGGTCGTAGGTCATCAATCCGTTCACCTCTATCTCCACGTCGGTGGTCTGGGTGTAGACGGCCGCCGAGTAGCACAACGGTATCAGTGTTTTCAGTTTTTCGGCCAGGGCGACATAGGCGTCGGTGGCTTCGGCGCCGGTTTTATACTGGACATAGCCCCAGTTGCGCTCCCTGTCCCAGAGATGCCCTTCCAGCGCCAGTCCGATGCCTCCGTATTCCCCCAGCACGCAGCTGCGCTTTGAATCGTACAGCCCGATGACGGGGTCGGGGTAGTTGTGCATGTCGAGCATGTCGCCCGTATCGTAGTGGTTGCCTCCGCTGGCAGGGTTCACAAGCCGCGTGGGGTCGTAATTTTTTGTCCATTCGACAATTTCGGGGGTTTTAAACTGGCCCCAGGCTTCGTTGAAGGGTACCCAGACGACCACGCAGGGATGGGAATCCAGCAGGTCGATGATCTCTTTCCATTCCTTCCGGTAGTTTTCTTCGGAAGCGCTGCTGCGGTTGAATTCCGGGCCGTTGTAATACTGACGGGTTTGCCACTGGGGGGAGCGGTCGCCGCTGGGCATGTCCTGCCAGACCAGGATGCCCTCCCGGTCGGCATGGTAATACCAGCGTGCCGGTTCCACCTTTACATGTTTACGGATCATGTTGAAGCCCAGTTCCCGTGTTTTCCGTATGTCGAAGTGCAGGGCTTCATCGGTGGGGGCCGTGTAGAGGCCGTCGGGCCACCAGCCCTGGTCCAGGGGCCCGAACTGGAAATAGTCCCGGTTGTTCAGCTGAAGCCGCACGATGCCGTTGGCGTCGCGCCGGGCGGAGATTTTCCGCATGCCGAAATAACCGGTGACCCGGTCGACCACCTTGCCCTGGCGGACGATGGAAACCTCCAGCCCATAGAGGAAAGGTGTCTCCGGGCTCCAGAGGGTGGCGCCGGGGACTTCCAGGAACAGCGCCTGGCCGGCGGCCGCCCTGCCGCTGCTGACCGCCCGTTCGCCGTCGGATACCTGCGCCCTGAGAATATCTCCCGGCAGCATCCCTTCGGTACCGGCGGTTATGGTCACCGTGCCATGGTCGATGTCGGGGGTGGTTTTCAAGCCGCTGATGTGCGCGGAGTTCACCGGTTCCAGCCAAACCGTCTGCCAGAGGCCGGTGACGGCCGTATACCAGATGCCGCCGGGCTTCTCCACCTGCTTGCCGCGGGGCTGGGTGCCCCGGTCGGTGGGATCCCAGACCCGCACCACCAGTTGCTGATCCCCCTGTTGCTGCAGGAACCCGCTGATCTCCAGGGTAAACGGGGTATATCCCCCCGTATGGTATCCCGCTTTTATCCCGTTGACCCACACATCGGCCCGCCAGTCAGCCGCACCGAAATGAAGCAGCAGCTTTTTCCCCTTCCAGGCGCCGGGAACGGTAAAACTCCGCCGGTACCACAAGGCACGGTTTTCACCCACCGTTTTTCCCACACCCGACAGGGCCGATTCGATGGCAAAGGGCACCAGGATCTTCCCGTCATACTGCGAGGGAAAATAACTCCCGGCATCCGTTAGCGCGTAATCCCACAATCCGTTCAGGTTCAGCCAGTCTGGACGCACCATTTGCGGCCGCGGATAGTCGGGCAGCGGCAATGTGGGATCTGCTTTATCGGCCCAGGGGCTCCTGATCCTCTCCCCGGCAGGCTGCCAGGGATCGCTGGCCGTGGCTGCCAAAACCGGCAACAGCAGGACTATAAACCATGTTTTCATCATCATAACTCCTTTATTAACCGTATGGATTGTATGTCGGATATCTCTTCTCAGGGCTGAAAAACCGGGCCTGCGCCGCTCTTTACACTGTCTGTTCCGGCAGGCTTCCCGGAACCGGATCCAGGTCTTCCAACCTGTTTCCCGGCCAAGAAACCCGCGACAGATAAAAGGCCGCAGAGGCTTCCTCAGACCTCCTTCCTGCAAATATACTCCCAAAGGCGGAACAACAGAGCCGTGTCCGCTTTTTCCAAGGAGAAACCGGCAAGTGCATTTCCGTTTTTTTTTTCTCAGAGATGGTGTGGGGCTTGCGAAGACTTCCGTTCCGGCACGGCGTAACGGGAATCCCGGATTCCCACTCCGGGGCGTTGGTGCCGGAAGTCCCATTTTTTTCGGGATCCACCCGGGTATTCTATTTTCGCTTAACATAACTATTTGGATTTTAATCATTTATTTCGTAAATTCCAACGAATTAGGGAAAAAGATCAGTTATGAGGTTGTGCTTCAGACCAACCCTTTTCCTCTGGATGCTCTTTTTTGGCATGAGGCCTTTGCTGGCGCAGATTCCGGACCAGAAAAAAGGCATCACCCTGACAGGGAACAGCCGCATCTATACCCAGGTTTCCAGCCGGGAGGGCAATTACCAGGAGCTGCCCCGCAACTTCGCACGATGGGAATTGAACAATACGTTCAACTTTTCGGGGATTCCCGTCACGGCCGGTTTTTTTCTCACCACGGAAGGCAGCGAAATGCGTCAGAACATTTCGGCATTCCGGGTGGGGCTGGATGCCCGTTCCATTGCCCGCAGCAAGTTGTACGAGAAATTCCGGTTTCTCTCCTGGTTCCCCACCCTTGAAGCGGGGAACTGCCGTCCGGCCTATTCGGCCTTTACCCTGAACGGGGTCAACCTGCGGGGAGTCAATGTGGAATTCAACCCCGGCGCTTTCTATACGGCTTTTGCCACCGGCCGGCTGAAGCGCGCGACAGGTCAGTCGCCTCCCCGGTATCAGTCGTACGACCGGGATGTGACCTTCGCACGCCTGGGGGTGGGGAAACGCCGCCAATCCTATTTTGCGCTCTCCCTGCTCCATGCCAGGGATGATACCGCCTCGTTGCAGCCCGATCCCCACACCTATTATTACGGCCCCGACACCCTTGAATACGATGCCGAAACCTTCATCCACGGACGCGATTCGGGTTTTCTGTATGTGCTGCCCAAAGAAAACTGGGTGGCAGGTGCCGAACTCAACCTCTCCTTCCTGAAACAAAAACTGGTGCTGAACGGTGAAATGGCCGGTTCTCTGGCCACCGCCAACCGGAATGCCTATGGCTTCACCTTCGAGGAGATTCCTGAAAACTACCGGGATCTTCTCTATTACAATTCCAGTTCTCATATCGGCTATGCCTGGGCCCTCCGCAGCGCCCTGAAACTGGGAAACACCGAAATGACCGGATCGTTCCGGTATGTGGATCCCGGCTTTGTATCCCTGGGCACCTCCTATCTCCGTACCGACGTCAGCCAGTATGAAGGCAGTCTTGTCCAGTATCTGATCCGGAAAAACATCCGGCTCCAGCTGTTTTACAAATCCAGCAGGGACAACCTCCTGGGCTGGAAATCGCAGACCACCCTGTTCTCCAACTGGGGCGTCAATGCAAGTCTCCGTCTTCCCAAAGCTCCCTTTCTCACGGTTTTGTACTCTCCTTTCCATTCATCGTACGAAGGTCCGGCGGGCGATGTGCTCTTTGATGCGGAGAACCTGACGGTGACCTCCGGTTTCCAGCTCCGTTTCGGGCGCTCCTCGGCCTTTACCAACGCCCTTTTCAGCCTTCAGAACGGCAGCAACACCCTCGAAACCGGGGATTCCTCGATGGAAAACCTGAATTGGATGGTTTCCGAAACCCTGAACCTGGGAAAGTCGGTTTCCCTTTTCGGCAGCGCCGGCTACAACAATCTGGAAACAAGTACCATCCTGCGGAAAACAACCACGTACAACGGAAAAATCAGTTTCACCGGAAGCCGGCGGTTCCGGAGTTACCTGGGGATGTCGCAAACCCGCTGGAAGGAGGAGATGGAAAGAACCCGGCTCTATTTCAATGTTCTCTTCGATATGGGCAAGCTTGGCACGCTGACCCTGCAGGCCGACCGGAACAACTACGCCAACCACAAGGAGGAGGGTAAGGACTATGAGGAGTACATCGTACGGCTCGGGCTGGCTCACCGGTGGTAATGTCACATCAATATGAAACGGGCATGGTGCTTCGGCCGCACAAGGAAATGGATACATCCTCCGTGTGAAACTAAGTTCGGCGGACAATGCGGAGCCTGTTCCGCGGGCTTGCAGAACCGGAGCAAGTCTGGAGCATGTAAATAACAGAAGTGCAATTTATTAAATGATAGATATTTAAGAGTGAAAGCAAGGAATTGGATGATCCTGTTTGTGGTATTTTGTACCATGGGCGCCCGGCTGGAGGGTTCCGGGCAGGAGGTTTCGGTGCGCATTCAGCTTCCGCCGGCGGGCCGGTTCACGACAGAGGATCTGTTCCATGCGGTCCATCTGACCCATGCCGGGTTGGAGCCGCTGCCGCTCTCTCTGCATGCCACGGTGCTGCGGGGTGGAGGGGAGGCGCTGATTTTTGAAGGGGAAACCCCGGTTTTTGAGGTGTCGCCGGGTACGGTTATTGTAGGTCCCGGTCAGGTCGAAAGCCTGCATGTGCTCTTTTCGGATCCCGGTTACGAAGGGTTGCTTTTTCAGACCGGCAGTGTTCCCGCCGGCAGCTACCTCATCTGCGTGGAGGTGCTGGGCGGGGAAACGGGAGAGCTGCTCTCAAAAGATTGTGTGATGCATGAAGTGTCCCATCCCTCTCCACCGCAGCTGCTGATGCCTGCGAACGAAGCCACGGTAACGGAGGAGTTTCCCATCTTCAGCTGGTTGCCGCCGATGCCCGCGGACCCGGGAGTCATGCTTTATTACCGGCTCAGGATAACGGAGCTTCTCGACGGGCAGAACCCCCTTGAAGCCATGGAGGCGAACCCTGCCTGGTTCCTGGGGGAGGAGATTGCGGGGGTCCAGTTGGTCTATCCTGTGGATGCCAGGCCGTTGTCGTCGGGCAGCTATGTGTGGCAGGTGCAGGCCCTGACGGAACAGGGGATTCCGGTTGGCAGCAACGACGGCAGAAGCGAGCCGTTTATTTTCTATGCCCGGCAGGTGGGCGGGCGGCACATACGGGTGTTGACGCCGGTGGCTTCCTGTGTGGGGTCGGTGCCTGAACAGGCCTTCCTGGGCGGAGGGTTGATGAATGTGCAATGGGAGTACGCGGGGCCTTTCCGCCATTTTGAGGTGGTGGTGTATGAGAATCCCTGCGGCCGTTATCCGGTGCCCCCCTCCACGCCCACACCTCCTCCCGGCGGGCCCACGCCTCCTCCCGGCGGGCGCACGCCGCCCGGCAAGCCACCGGTAATTACCGGCCCCGGACCGGCGGAGAGGCCGGTAACCCCCGGGCCGGAAACCCCGGTGACAGCGAGGCCTCCTGCGGCAACCGGCGAAACGCCGGTAACGGGCCGGCCGGATACGGGCGATGACGCCCTGCCCGCCACACCGGTAACGGAAGGGGAGGATCTTGGGGGAGAAGAGGGCCTGCCGCCCCTGCCTCCGGGCTGGAAATGGGGACCCGGCGGACCCTACTGGACCGGTGAACACCCTCCGGAACCGCCGGCCCTCCCCCCCGGCTGGGAATGGGGCCCCCTCCGTCCGGTATGGACCGGCGAAGGAGAACCCCCTCCCCGGGTCATCCTGGGCACCTCGGAACAGGTGGCAGCGGTACCTCCGATGCCTGGCGAAAACCACACGGTCTATGAAAACATGACCCTCGATGTAACATCCTTCGTTCAACCGGGCGAAGCCTTCATTTACCAGATCTACGGCTCCGGCGAGGAAGCTGGCGGGACTCCCTTTGCCCTGCTCAGCGAACCCCAGTGCCTCCGCTACATGCCCGTCGGTGCGGACGGCGAAGCCCCCCAACCGGCTCCCTGTCCCGACGCACTGATATGCAAAATCAGAATCGAGGAAAAGGTGGAACCCCTCATGGATGGCGGCTTGGACCCCCCGGTGCAAAACCATACCCTCTACCGCGATGAATTCGTCCCCCTGAAGGCCGACGGAAAAGATTTCGACCAGTTGTGGTGGCATTGCGAACCGGTGGTGCCCTGCCCCGATTCCCCCTCTTCCGAAATGAGAAGCCTGACCGGAAGGGTGCGCTACAAGTGGGAAATCACACAAGGCGAGGGATCGCTCGTGGATCTGGGATGCCTGACCGCCAAAAAAAACAGCGACGGTAACCGCACCATCTTCATGCCTCCCTATGTGGAGGTGGATTCGGTCAGGGAGACCGAAATAAAACTCACCATTCTGGATGACAACCCCACCCAGCCCCGCGATTCGGACGTGGTCCGGCTGATCCGCATCAAAACCCTCCGCACCCGCACAGATCCAGACCGCTATGCCATCCAGATCAAATCGGATCCCTACCGGCTTCCGCAGCCGGTGCAGCTGACCGGCCTGCCCCTGGGTACCTGCCGGTGCCGCGGTCCCCAGTGGACCATGGACAAAGATCTGGGAAATCCCCCGGCCATTAAACTCCCCCCGGTAGCCGACAACAACAAACTGGTGTACAAAGAATGGATCAGGCTCGAGGCTTCGGATGCCAGGGATCCCGATCAGGTAAAGGTTTTCTGCCAGTCGCAGAAATGCCGGCCCGACAATGCCACCCGCACCTACGAGGACGAGGTGGAGTGGAGCTGGAAAATCCTGTCGGGGGGCGGACGGTTCGTTACCGGCGACCATGGCAGGTTTGTTATCTATGAAGCCCCTGAAACGGCCGGTGAGGTGGAAATAGCCGTGGAAGCCTTTAACAACAGTCCCCTTCAGATCACCGACCAGAAATCACCCCAGGGGAAAATCAGGCTGAAGGTTTTTCAGCCTGGCGTGAAACTCGAACTGACCCCGCTCGCCTGGCTGCCGGAACCCCGCAGGGAGCTGCAGAAGAAATCCTACCTGCAACACAAGGAGGGCGACGAATGGAAACCCCCCTTTGACCACCAGTGCCGTATCCACTTTTTGGAGTGGACCAGCTGCAGCACCGAAAAGGGCATCTGCCTGAACTGGCCTCCCCCCGGCAAAGCCGACCAATGCCCCGATATGGCCTTTAAGAAAGAGGGCCCCTATGAGGCTTACGACACCCTGCGCTGCAGAAAAAACAACACCACCGACACCCTCTATTACCGGAAAGCGCGTTCCAAAGTGCCGGAAAAGGAGATGACCGTGACCGTCGTCTGCGAGGATTACGGAGCCTATGGTTTCGTTCGAAGCCTGGCCAACGGTACCAAAAGCGCAGCGAATCCCTGCCTGTCGGTGCCCTGGAAAAAACCGGAGGTGCCCCATCCCGGAGGCCGTGAAAAGAAAAACGAATTTGCCGACAACCGGGTGACTGTTCCGCGCGACTGCGACGAAAACAGGATTGCCGACAATGGGTGGACCACCCGCCTGCAGAATCTGATCAACCCGGCGATCGCGGCATTGGGAGGCAGAGCGATGAAAGAGAACGATCCCGTCGATCCGCTGATTGACACGGACCGCAAGCCGGTCAGCAACAACGACGGCGACGGACTGGCGGCCTATGAGGAATACCGCGGTTTCCGGGTGAAAGGGCAACACCATCGGACCGGAACCGGCCAGAAGGATCTTTTCATTCACGACCGCAACAACATCGGTCTGGGCGATTTCCTGAAAACGGGAATCATGGTACACCGGATCAACCGGAATGAGTTTACCCGGGCCCGGGTGATCAACTTTAACCATGGGGCGGCCGGGTTAACCTGGCAGGGTTTTGAACAACATGGCCTTTTGCTGGTGGATGCATCGGCGGAAGCTGCCATGAATAACCTCTATGGCATTGCTTTGGGAGGTCCCGGCCCTCCCGGCGTAATCGATTCGGTGAAAATAAACGTCACCCTCAACAACAACAACGGAAGGCCCCTGGGAAGATCCATCGCCCATGAGCTCAGCCATGCCGTCGATGTGTGGCACCATGGTTCCTCCTGGATCTATGGCTTCCTCCAACCCAACGATACCCTGTTTATCGATGCGGATACCATCGTAAATACCACGGCGGAAAATTTTGAATATTCCATCGCCTGTAAGAAAGGGGTGCACAGCGGGGATGTGGATTGCTGGATGCGCTATACGCACCGCTATTGCCCGGTGACCCAGGCTCTGAAGGACCTGGATTGCAGCGTGAACGGGTGGAATGCTAATCTGTCGGGGAGACTGCTTACCCGTCAGAACTACGTGTATGGCAACAACATAACGGCCACGGTGGCCGGCACCGGGGTAAACGCCGGCGGCAACTGCGGCCAGGATGCCGCCAACAACCCGGTGGGCAGTCATGCCAACAACCGGGCCGGTGCGTGTACCCTGCAGATAAAAATCAGGGATCGTTAACCTTTGGAAGATGAAAAATTTGATGATTTTAATCGTGGTGCTTGCCGTGCTGAAGACCTGCGGGCAGGAAGAGAAAGGCAACCTGGAATTGTCGCTTTCCGCGAACGGAAATCCATCGCTGGTGCTTCAACGGGGTTATCCGTTGACGCTCATGGTTTCAGCCGCCAATCCTGCCGCCCGGCAGGCCGCACTGTTGCTCCTCATGGCGGAGGAGGATCCGGAGGCATTGCCTGCCGCTCAAAGGGAGATTCTGGAGGAGCAGGCCCTGGGAATTGCTTTCGGCAGCAGGGAGAATCCCTGGTACGATATAGTCAGGTTCCGGCTCACCTACCTGTCTGACAACCGGGTGGTTCCTTTGGCGCTGGCGCGGATGAAACCATTCGCCGGCGAGCAGATCCTCCTGGGCAGCGACAATGCCGCCATTGCCTGGTTTGGCGCAGATCCCGGGGTGACAAGGACACTCCCTCCGGGCAGTTACCATCTGCTGGCCTATGTTCCTCCGCAACCCGGCCTCAACGACGATACCCTGTGGTCTGAACCGGTATCCCTGAAAACGACGGACCCTCCCCTGGATGATTTTCTCCTCCTCGACGATGAGTCCTTCAGTTTCGTAGTGCAATACTGGCTGAAACGGGATGAATGCCTGAACGCGGAAGCCCTCTTTAGCAGCCTGCCGGCAGAGAGAAAAGAGAATGACGCCTTCTTTGCCCTGCAGGGGGAGATGTACGAATGCCTGGGCGACGATGTGAGAGCCCTCCGGTATTACCGGGAGGCCCTGGACCGTTATAGGCAGAGCCCTGCCTACGAACCCCCCGAACCGCTTTGGGAAAAAATTCACGAATTGCAGGAGAGGATCGGAAAGATCAACCCCTAGGGAGCGGAAAGGGTACCGGCCTTGATGACCCGGGCATGGATTTAGTTGCTCAATCATATACATTATGCATGTTTCCAGATGGTTTGGCGTTCTTCTGCTGCTGGCGCTCCGGCTGATGGCCGCACGCGACTGCTCATCGCAGGAGATCATGGTCAGGATCCAGCTGCCTCCCGTTGGCTATTTTACCACCGAAGACATTTACCGTGCGGTGGTACTTACCAATACGGGAATGGAGCCGGTTTCGCTCTTTCTGCGGGCGACGGTGAACGAAGGCGTTGCCGATGAATTGATCTTTGAGGGTACGACATCGGCCTTTCCGGTCATGCCGGGGAGCGTGGTGGTCAGCCCCGACCAGGTGGAAAGCCTGGAGGTCATTCATTCCGATCCGGACTATGAAGGATTGCTGTTGCGGACGGGTTCCATACCGGCCGGCCAATACATCATCTGTGTGGAGGCCGTTGAAGAATTCTCGGGAGAGGCTTTGTCGAAGGAGTGCATCCTGCATGAGGTGCTTCATCCTTCAGCTCCCCGGTTGTTGGTGCCTGCCGACGGAGCCCTCCTGTACGAAGAGTATCCGGTTTTTAACTGGCTGCCGCCCATGCCCCTGCCGGTGGAGGCCGATCTTCGCTACCGGCTGAAGGTGGTGGAGCTCCTCGATGGGCAGAATCCCCATGAAGCCATGGAATCCAATCCGGCCTGGTATCTGGAGGAGGAGGGTTTCTCCCCCCAGTTGATCTACCCGTTGGACGCCCGTGAGCTGGAGGAGGGGAGGATGTATGCCTGGCAGGTGCAGGCGATGGGTGGCAGCGGCGTGCCTGTCGGGGAGAACGACGGGAAGAGTGAGATCCATGTGTTCCGCAGGGAGGCGGTGTACGGGCATTACCTGCGGGTGTTGTCGCCGTTGTCGCCCTGCGTGGGGGCGATCGGGGCCGACGGGTATGTGCAGGAGGCCGACCTGAATGTGGAATGGGAATTCATGGGTGATTTCAAGGAGTTCCGTGTGATGGTATACAACAATCCCTGCGGCCTTTATCCGGGGCCCACGCCCACGCCGGGGCCGGTTCCCACCCCTTCGCCCTCTCCCACGCCTGCGCCGCCGCCTCCGGGGCCGGTACCTGTACCGGTGCCTGTTCCTCCGCCGCCGGTGCCCACGGCTTCGCCGACCCCAACCCCTACTCCCACCCCGGTGCCTCAGCCCACCCCTACTCCGGTGCCCAAGCCGGTGCCGGTGCCGGTACCTCTTCCGGTACCTTCGCCCGATGGACCTGCCGGCCAGCCCAAGCCGGAAGAGCCCACGCCGGAGCCGCCTAAACCCGGGCCGGTGATCACCCCGTCGCCGCCCCCGTCGCCCGATACCCCCGTGCCCACCCCTGTTCCACGGCCCCCCGTCCAGCCCGGCGACGACTGGGACGAACCGGACGACGGCCTTCCCCCCCTTCCCCCCGGCTGGGAATGGGGCCCCGACGGCGCCCGCTGGGCCGGAACTCCTCCCCCCGATGAGCTGCCTCCCGGTTGGGAAATGGGACCCTGGGGCCCGGTGTGGGTGGGAGAGGGAGAACCCCCCGCCCGTAAAATAGTGGGAACCTCCGAAAGCATCAGGCCCCTCCCGGCTGACAGAAGCTCCCGGGAGCCCGTTTTCGAAAGCGCCACGGTCAACCTGGCCACCTTCCGCAATCCCGGCCAGGCCCTCCTGTACCAGGTATACGGAATCCTTGAAAACCCCGACGGCCTCCTCACGGGGGTCCTCTCCGATCCTGTCTGCCTCCGCTACATGCCGCTTAACAAGGCTGGCGACCTGCCCGAACCGGAATCCTGCCACAAGGAGGGCTGCACCCTTTCCTATTCCTGGGTGCGGAAAACCCCGATCCGGATGGTAAAACCCATCTCCTCCTTTCCCTCGGGCGATGCCCTGAAATCGATGATCCCCGGCGCCTGCCTCGCCTTCTCGGTGGAGGCAACCGATGTGGATCTCCTGAAACAGGTCTGCATGGGCAAAAACGACTGCATGGAAAAGGATACCTCCGTCAAACGGATAGGCCCCATTGAACACGGGGTGCGCTATGGCTGGGAAAAAACCGGCGACGGAGAGCTGCTGTTCGGCAACGGAAATACCATCCTTTACCAGTTGCCCAAGGACATCGCAAAAAACAAACCCAAAAAAGCATCCATCAAATGTACCATCGCCAACGTGGGGGGAAAGGCGGCCGATGAACCCATCGAGGGTAAGATCGAGATTACGGCGCAGTTTGTGGATTCCTGCAAATGTGTGGACGTGTCGGTGACCATCCGGCAGCCGGAGGTCAAACGGTACGACGACGACTTCGAGGAAAAGCAAAGCCAGCTCTGCGTGCCCCTGGAACCGCTCTGGGAAAAGGGGAAAGATATCACCGGCAGCCTTATTGTTCAGCAGACCATCTGCCCGGAGGCGATGACCCTGCTCCAGGCAAACTACGGCGACAACGACGACCTGACGATCAAATGCAAGGCCAAGGCGTGCGGTGAGGACACGGAGATCCTCCATGAGGATGATCCGCTTCATTTCGTATGGAACGACAGCGGGGCGGGAGGTTCCTTCCCCCTGGGAAATTCAGGTCCGGTCGTGCTCTACCTCGCTCCCCCCAAGGAGACAAACGCCACCCTCCGGGTAAATATCCGCGACTCAAAGACCCAGTTCATAGACCCTGAAAAAAACGAAAACAGAACCATGGAGGGGAAAAAGCTGCTCAACCTGAAGGAGATCAATACGGAGGGAAATGCAAAGTATAAAAACATCACCGCCGGCCATTCCCACAAGTTCAAGCCGGTCTGGGAACCAAAGGGCGCCCTGGTGAAAAAAATCGTCTGGGAAGTGGACCTGGGAGGGAAGACAGGCCGGGTAACGCGTGTGTTATGCGACCCCGATGGCATGACCCAGGAGGAGGCCGCCCTTTCGTTCACCCCTGAAGCCACGGAGAAAGGACTGCAGATCTCCTGGAAAAAACACAGCCACCTGCATGGGGTAAAAACCCTGAAATGCGAGATCTGGGGAGAGACGGAACCCTGCATCGACTGCTGTCTCTGCCGCGATTCGGTATGGGAGAAGAGCGATTTCACGGGGCGCGATTCCCTGGAGTGGAACCAGTTCAGGCTCTTTTTTGAAAAGGGAGAGCTGAGGGACGACGGTAAGGTGGAGAACCTGACCACGGTCAACAGTGAGGACCGGTTCGGGGAGACCACCTCGTTGCACGGGCGGAACGCCGGCAACTGGTTTTTGCACTGGAGTAAGACAACCTATGGCACCTGCGTTTATGACCACCAGTCTTCCGACCCGAAGTTGTTGTACAAACGGGGGGCCAGCTGGCTGGGATTGTATGAAACAAAGGGAGAGCAGATCTCGCTGTCGGATAAATCGGCGGCGCAATCGGACCGCGATCCCTGGCAGGCGGGGCGAACCGAGTGGATCAGGAGCAGCGGCATGACCTGGATCGATCCGTCCCGTATTCCCGCGCAGGCGGGGTATGACCTCCGGGGGCACAACCTGTGCAACAAAGTCTACCTGCACGAATATGGCCATTACCTCTCCATGACAAAATACTGGCGTGCCGGCGAAACCTGGGCTTCAGCCTACGGACCCCGCACCGAAACCGATCAGGAGGTGAGAAAGAGGACCATTCCCGCCAGCAATGCCCTCCGGGTTACCCTGAAGAAAACCGGTAATTACGCCGTCAATCCCGTCCATGGCAACGACTGCCTGCAGAAATACAACATCAGGATTGTCATTTACACCGGCCAGGGTTCCAGGCGTGATTCCTCGGTCATTACGGTCAGCAACTGCTGGTTCAAAAACAGTGTCGGAATACAGTGGTCGGGCCCGGAGGCCAACCAGACCGGGCTGCTGACAGGGAACAATTTTGAAATTGCGACCGTCGCCAAACGATACCGGTGCCGGGGGCTTGAGCTGACCGAATACGACCGTGCCAACGATCCCGACAAGGATTATGTTCCCAACCAGGTGGAGGACCGGCTGGGGCTGGACTGGAACAAGCAGCGCACCCACCCGGACCATGCCCGGGGGAACCTGGTAAGCCATATGGGGGCGCCGCAGATTCCGGACCAGGAGTTCTGGGCCGACCGGTATGCATTTGACCATTGGGACCAGGTGGTTCCGGGCAAGCCATCGCTCGACTGGGCCAACCCGGGTGCACAATCCGATCCTGAATTTAAGAAATAACCGAAACGCCATGCGAAAGATATTCAGGAGTTCTTTTCTGCGTGCGGCGCTGCTGGCGGGAGCCCTGCCGGCCGTCATCCTTCCCGGAGTACGGGCGCAGAATGAGTACGATCCCCTTTACTGGTCTGTTGATTCGGCGCTGGAGGCGCGCCTGGATACCGTTTCCCGCGAGACGGTAACGCGCGAAGTGGCGGCCCGCCTGTCTTACATCCTGGCAACCACCTCCGGGGAGGCTGCCTATCTCCCCATCGACACCATCAACGCGTGGAACGGGGTGATCCGGCAGGCTGTCATTCTGGGCATCCCCGCTTTCGGCAAACCGCTGGAGGCCATAGCCGCCGCCGCCCCGGAGGGCAGCAGGGGACACTGGCAGCACTATTGGGTCTACATGAGCCTGTGGGGAGCTGTACGGCTCTCCGCCCACGGTTTATCGGATCACGAAAAAGCGGTTTTTTACCTGACGAAGCTCGACAGCGCCCCCCCCGACCAGCAGATTTTTTATGAAGACCGGCTGCTGGACCTGGGCTCCGCCGCCCTTCCCGCCGCCATCGCCCACGCCCGCACCACGGTGGTGCCCCGCTTGCAGCAACCTGACCGGGAGATGCTTTCGGAGGAGGACCTTATACCCTACGGCGCCTACTATCACTTTCTGGATCTGGTCGCCGGCATGGTGAAGACCGGTGCGGATCGTGACCTTTTCAGGGAGTTGCTAAAGGAACCCGGCGGGGACATGCGCCGCTTTGCCCGCGAAGTCCTGGATATTGTACCGTGACGGTGCCCGCTGGCCGGGAACGGTGCTCCTATACCCGCCATCCTGCCCGCCCTCGTGGGGCTGATGCCTGCAATCCGCTTCTGCCTTATGCAGTTTTTCTTTGCCGGAAGGAGGGTCTTAACCAGCTTTCCGCCATATTTGCAGGGTAAACAGGGATTTGCCCGGCTGCGGGATGAAAAGCAGATACGACGCCTTACCGGAAAAGTGGATCAAAGCATCAGTCATTGGTACCACGTGGGCCGCCTTTGAGATTGTTCTGGGCAGTTTCCTGCATAACCTGAAAGTTCCTTTTACCGGCAACCTGCTGACCGCCCTGGGGCTCATCATCCTGATTACGGCAGGCCACATCTGGTCGGAAAAGGGGTTGTTCTGGCGGGCGGGTCTGATCTGCGCCTTCATGAAGACCCTTTCGCCCAGTGCCTTCATCTTCGGCCCCATGGTGGCCATCCTCAGCGAAAGCCTGTTGTTGGAGATATCGGTCAGGCTGCTGGGCCGGAGCCTGGCCGGGTATGCGGCGGGCGCCATGCTGGCCATGGCCTGGAACCTCTTCCAGAAAATCATCAACCTGCTGGTGATCTATGGTTCGGGGATGGTAGACCTTTACAACGGATTGGTTGATTGGGTCGCCGGCTTGCTGCGGATCCGCGGCGGGAACGGTTGGTTTCCCATCCTGCTGCTCCTGGCACTGTACGGGCTTTTCGGCCTGGCGGCAGCCCTGGCAGGCCGGGTCATCGGCCGCAGGATCGCCAGGCGTGATTTTCTGCCGGAGCCTGCAGGGACCCTTCCCGCCGGTGTGCCGGCTGCCCGGACTGTCTCCGCCGGGTTTCCCTATTCCCTGGTTTGGCTTTTTGCCGACCTGGCCTTTCTGGCGGGAGGCCTTTTGCTGCTCGCCTTTGCGCACCCCGCCTGCTGGATGGTCTTCGTGGCGGCTGTCATTACCCTCTGGTCCTTCCGGTATAACAGGGCTCTCCGGCGGCTCCGGAAACCGGGATTCTGGATCACCCTGGTGCTGATCACCATGGCCACCGCCCTGCTGTTTACCGGTGCCAGGCCGGGCAGCCTCTCCCTGCAGGAAGGTATTCTCACGGGTCTCCAGATGAACTTCAGGGCAGCCCTTCTGATCACGGGGTTTTCGGTGCTGGGCACAGAACTGTACAACCCTGCCGTGCGCCGGTTTTTCATGGGCAGCCGGTTCAGGCAGCTGCCGGTAGCCCTGGAGCTCTCGTTCGAAAGCCTTCCTTACCTGGTTGCCCATGTCCCGGGCTTCCGGAGCATCCTTCGCAATCCGGTGGCTGTTTTCACCCATTTCCTTGCCCGTACCGAAATCCGTCTGGCCGAGGTAAAGGAGCGCATCCGGCGCACCCCGCAGGTTTTTCTTTTGCGGGGCGCTGTGGAAACGGGAAAAACAGGCTGCCTGCAACAGCTGGTACGCCGCCTGCAGGCCGAAAACAGAAAGGTGGGGGGGATCCTGTCGGAAAGGGTGATGGAGGGCCGCGAAACCGCAGGCTACGATGTGGTGGTTATTGCCACCGGACAGCGGTCTCCCTTTTTACGCAGGGGGAACGGAGAGGCCGGCAGCATCGGAAGGTTCGCCATTTGCAGGGAAGGACTGGAATTGGGTGTGAAAGCCCTGTCGCCGGAGGCCAACCGGGATATGGAGCTGGTCATTGTCGATGAAACCGGCCGGCTGGAACTGCGCGGCGAAGGATGGGCCGGCAGTATTACGGCCCTTCTGGAAAAAGGGCAGCCGCCGCTTCTTCTTTCCGTGAACGGGAAGCTGGCCGCTGAGATTGCCCGGCATTGGGATTTTGAACCCCTTTATGAGGCATCCGCGGAACAGGGCGACTGCCCGCTTCTCATCGACCGTATCCTTCGCCATCTGGAGGTCCCGGGTATGCCTGCCGCCGCACTGGATGAAGTTCCGCCCCCGCCTGACCCGTTGGCCGGGAAAAGGCGGTTGATTCCCTGAGTCTTTGCGCAGATGGCAGGAACCCTTCCGGGCAGCTCCGGGGCATACTGCCGTTATCCTTCCTTTCCCGAAGGAAAAGATTCCCGCAACGGGGTCGACGGGCAACCTCATTCGCCGTACACAGGGTTTGTTCTGTGCCGGAGAACCCACCCCCGGTGTTCAGCCCTCCGGTCCGGCCGGGATTTTCTCCCTGCCCTATCAATAACGGGAGCTGAAGTTCCCCTATTCTCCCGGCTGCGGGGGTGGTGTTATCCTACTGTCAGCTGTTTTTCAGTTTCGGCAGCCTGAAGTTTCACCCCGGTGGTGCCCCCGCCCTCCAGCGTGAGGTTCAGGGGGGGATTGGTTTCCCAGGCTCCGCAGGTGAAGTCGGGAACATCGACGGAGGCGGAACGGTGGGTTACCGACCAGATGCTCAGCGGCGTGATGACGCTCCAGAGGGCGGCGTCGTACACATCCTGGTCCAGGGGCAGGCCGTTCCGCAGACAGTCGATCAGCCGCCAGTCCATGATGAAGTCCATGCCGCCGTGGCCGCCGATCTCCCGGGCCATTTCCCCGACATGCCTGACAATCTCCGGAGTGTATTGCTCCTGAATTCCCTTCATCTCTTCAGGGGTCAGCCATTCATGGCCCGAAGAGATTCGCGCCGGAGAGGGATACTTGCAGGCAAATCCCTTGCTCCCGCTGATGAGGTGGATCCTGGAATAGGGGCGGGGGGAGCTCACGTCGTGCTGGATCATGATCGAACGCCCTTTCAGGGTCCTGACCAGGGTGGTGCTCATGTTTCCCCGGAATTTCTTCCCAGAGAACTCCGTAAAGAAGGGATCGGTGGCGGCCAGCCGGTCTGCCTCCCGCGCCATATGGAAATCGTCCGACTGCAGGCTGGTGAGATAGTCCATCCGGTCGCCCCGGTTGATGTTCATGATCTGGCAGACCGGCCCCAGACCGTGCGTGGGATAAAGGTTGCCGTTCTTGAAGTTTTCTTTCAGCCGCCACATTTCGGCATAGTAATCCTTGTCGAAATTCAGCTCCATCAGGTTGTGGATGTAGGCTCCCTCCCCATGGATGATTTCTCCGAAATAGCCCTGCCGGGCCATGTTGAGGGTCAGCAGTTCGAAGAAATCGTAGCAGCAGTTTTCGAGCTGCATGCAGTGTTTTTGTGTTCTCTCGGAGCACTCCACCAGTTGCCAGCACTCTTCGGTGGTGGTGGCGGCAGGTACTTCGCAGGCAACATGTTTGCCCGCCTCCATGGCGAAAACCGACATGGGGGTATGCCATTCCCAGGGAGTGCAGATGTAAACCAGGTCGATGTCGGGCCGGCCGCAGAGTTCTTTCCAGACCTCCTTGGAGCCTGAGTAACCGGCTGCGGCTGGCAATCCTCTCTCCTCCAGAATCTTCAGGCATTTGTCCACCTTGTCGCCATACTGGTCGCACAGGGCGACGATCTCCACGTTTTCGATGTAGGACAACCGTTCCACGGCGCCGGGGCCCCGGTGGCCCAACCCGATGAATCCCACCCTGACCTTGTCGAGCTTAGGAGCTGCAAAACCGCACATGTTGAACCGCTGGCTCCTTTTTTTGTCTTTCAGGACTGCCTGCGGCTCTTTTCCGCCCTGCCAGCAACCCGCCATGCCGGTAGTCAGCAGCCCTGCGCCGATTACCGAGTTCCTGAGAAAATCCCTTCTGTTGGTAGTCATACTATAATTGTTTAAATGGATGTTTCATTTTTTTCCGTCCCGGCAGTCCGGTGGAGGAAAAGTGCGCCTGTCGGCCGGCAATCGCTTTCTGACCAGCCGGCGGCTTACAGGGTAATGCCGGCAACGATGAACAGTTTCTGCGATTCGGGATTCAGGATGACCGAGCCCGTCAGCGGCAGGCTGAACGATTCTGTGATGCGGATCTCCCGGGTGACTGACATGCCCACGTTGCACAGGGCAAACCGGTAATCGGTGGTGTGCCAGCCATCTCCCGCCCCGATGAAAAACAAAAGGGATCCTGTGGCGTAGCCCGCCTCAAAATAGGTGTCTCCTCCCGCGGCGCCAGCCCCTTCATTCACTATGTAATTGGCCGCCAGGCTGAATCCCCCCCTCTCAAATCCGCAGCTCAGCTCCAAGGCATGGTTTCTCATCGTGAAAAAGGGCAGGGAGGTGAAATAATAATCGTTGACGCCCAAACGAATTCCCGGCTTAAAGGTGTAGTGCACATACAGGTCGGTCTCGTCGATCTCCGGGTTGGCCAGGTAATAGGAACCCCAGGCGCCGGCTACAAAGCCTCCCGCAGAAAATTCCACCGTGGGCTGGATGGCGGGCCCTTTCCCTATTCTGGATCCCCTCCAGACAAAACTGCTCACCAGGTCGGCTCCCGCAGTAAAAGGCCCCTCCGGTTCCCCGGCCCTGCAGGGGAGGGAAAAAAACAGGGGCAGCAGCAACAACGGGATAACTGTTTTTTTGAATGGATTATTTGCCATGTCAGGTATAAAACTTCAGTGGGCTGTCGCTGACAGGCAGGATCCGGTTCTTCGCCACCGCAGAGGCCATACGGAAAAATATCCCCGGCCTGATGCGAAAACCGTTCCCCGCCCTTATCACCAGGTTTCAGGTTTCTTCAAAGGTAATGACATTATCATAATACAAACCTTTTTTTTTGGCAAGCGATTTCAATTTTTACGCTTTTCTTCACACACTTGCCGGACCGGTGACGTTTTTGAGGGGTGCGGCCATGCTTGCCGGGGGCTGTTGCCTTTTCCCCGATTTTCCCTACTTTTGGGAACAAAACCTGACTCCATGAAAAAGATCATTCTTCCCTTGTTGGCGGCGATGGTGGCGGTTTCCTGCTCCACCCGGCAGGACAGAGGCGCACAGCCGCAATTTTCGGCCGAAGGCAAAACCATTGCCCTGTATACCACGGCCGACAGCAGCAATCTGCGTCTTTCGCCCGGCGGTAGTTTAACTTTCGGGGCGGCACGCCAGCCCCTGGAGACGGAAACTTTCATCTATGTAAACCCTGCCCTGCGGTTTCAAATCCTGCTGGGAATCGGGGGCGCCGTCACCGACGCCAGCGCAGAGGTGTTCGCCCGGCTACCGGCAGAAAAGCAGCGGGAATTCCTCACAGCCTGCTACGACCGGGAGAAAGGCATCGGCTATTCCCTCGCCCGCACCACAATCCACAGCTCCGACTTCAGCAGCGCCAGCTACACCTATGTGGAGGAGGGCGACAGTGCTTTGGCATCGTTTGACGTCGCGCATGACCGGGAGTTCAGAATCCCCCTGCTCCGCCGCGTTTTGGAGACGGCGGGCGGTGAAATGACAGTGTACGCCAGTCCCTGGAGCCCTCCCGCCTTTATGAAGGACAACAACAACATGCTGCGGGGAGGGAAGCTGCTGCCCGCCTTTAACCAGGCGTGGGCCCTTTATTTTGTCCGGTTCATAAAGGCTTATGAGGCCGAAGGAATTCCCCTCTGGGGTGTCACCCTGCAGAACGAACCCATGGCCACACAGCGCTGGGAGTCCTGCATCTATACGGCCGAAGAGGAGCGTGATTTTCTGAAGAACTGGCTGGGACCCACCCTTGAGAAAGAGGGACTGGGCGAAAAAAACATCGTGGTCTGGGACCATAACCGCGATCTGATGACCCACAGGGCGGGGGTGATCTTTGAAGATCCCGAAGCGGCCCGTTATGCCTGGGGGATGGGTTTTCACTGGTATGAACCATGGAGCGGGGGTGATCCCATGTACGACAACGTGGCGGAGGTCCGGAACTCCTATCCCGGTGAGAACCTCCTGTTCACGGAAGGCTGTGCCGACAGTTTCAGCCCCGGCGGGCTGTTCCGCTGGTCCAACGCCGAGCGGTACGGCAGTTCGATGATCCACGATTTCAACAACGGCACCTGCGGATGGACCGACTGGAACATCCTTCTTGATATGCAAGGGGGCCCCAACCATGTGGGTAATTTCTGTTTTGCGCCCGTCCATGCCGACCTTGCATCCGGCGAACTGATCTATACCCCTTCCTATTATTACATCGGCCACTTTTCCAGGTTCATCCGCCCCGGCGCCGTCAGGGTCTCGGCAACCCCCAGCCGGAGTTCCCTGCTGACCACCTCGTTCCTCAACACCGACGGAACCATGGCTACGGTGGTGATGAACAGCGGAAACCAGGCTGTCGATTACCTGCTGATCGTCGGATCGTCGATGTGCCGGCTGTCGGTTCCGCCCCGGGCGATACAGACCCTGGTCTATTGATCCGGTTCAGGAATTCATCCGCATCCGGAGCTCGATTTCATCTTCGGGGCTCCAGTACTTGCAGTCGAGGTATAGGTAAACCGACGAATAGGGGATCGTAGCGGTGGTTTTCAGGACGACGATCCTGAAAAGCCGGCCTGCGGCGTCGATGCGTGTGAACACCGAGTCATGGAGCAGCGGCCGGGGCAGGAAATTGCCGAAGCTGCGGGATAGCGAATCGCGGAAAGCGTCGACGCCCGGCACCATGGCGGGAGTCAGGGAGGCCAGCTCGGCATCCTGGTAGACCACCGGTGTCGCATGACCGGAAGCGCCGAGCTGCCCCATCACGTAATCCAGAACCGGCAGCAGGGGCTCCCCGGTGTAGAGCGCGGTGATCCCTTCGCTTACCTGCAGCGGGAAGGCCTGGTCGACCACCATGATCCAGTTGCGGTGGCCCAGCAGAGGCAGCAGCTCTTCAAACTGCGGTTTCCAGTCCGGTTTGGCCTCCGGCGGATTGCCGCCGGGCCGGGGCCCGCAGGCTGCCAGGGCCCATAAAATCGTCAGAAAAAGTGCTGTTTGTTTCATAAAGCAATATGGGTTAATCAGGAAGTGATTCCTCGTTCAGCGGGATTATTTCCGGGGAGTGCGTATCACGGGAAATTCGGAGATCCGCAGGATAGTGCATCCGTAGGGCAGGAGGGTGATCGTTTCGGCTTCCGGCCGTGGGCCCAGCTCCGGTTTGTACATGTTGCTCCAGGGCAGGGGGCCCGCCGATCCATTGTACAACTGCCAGGAGGGGATCCGGATTCCGGAAGTGCGGATCTCCAGCGGGGCGTTCTCCCGGTTCCAGGGGAAGGAGGCTGCCGGTTTCCGGATCACGGTGAAAAAGAGCGCCGGGTTTGCCGCCACAGTGTCGGGAAGGCCGTAGTTCCAGGGGGAGAGAGGCCTGTATTCAAGGTAGCTGTCGCCGTATTGCCCGGGATCGGGGGTGTTGATAACCTTCTCCTCTTTTTCTTTCACGCCGAGGGCAAAAAGCAGGGGGCCCCGCTCCACGGCCACGGCATTCTCGTGCCAGGTGGTAAGTGTGATCTCCATGGGAAGCACCAGGGTGAGCCGGTCGCCGTTTTTCCATTCCTGCCGCAGGGTGATAAGGTTGTTTTCGGGGGTGAAGGCGAGAGGACGGCCGTTGAGCAACAGGGCGGGCGCACTGCACCAATGCGGGATCCGCAGGCGGAAGGGGAAGGAGTGCCCGCTGCCACCCCCGGGGAAGCGGATGGTAAAGCGGATGGAATCCTCAAAGGGATAGGCTGTTGTTTCGGTAATCTCCGCATAGGCGCCTTCTGCCACCCGAAGGGAGGCAACGGCGGGAGCGTAGACCAGGGCCGCCACTCCCCGGTCGGGGGTGGCATAAAAGAGGTTCTGGGTGAACTTGGGCCATCCCTGGTGCATGTTGGAGGTGCAGCAGGGGTAACCGGTGAGCAGGCCGAAGCAGAGGTCGGTGCCGTCGTGGTTCACATCGAAGTTGCGCATCTGCCGGGTTATCATCACCTGGTTGGGCTGCTGGAAATACTGGCGGCTGGAAAAGTCATCGCTGATCTGCGCCGGAAGGGCGTTGAAGGCTACTTTCTCCAGGTGGTCGGCAAAGCGGACCTCTCCGGTGATGGCCAGGAGGGTCTCGAGCGAGAACATCATTTCGACGGCGGTGCATAATTCGGAGCCCTGGGTGGGATTGGCGGAATGAAGGGCTTCGTCGCCGCCGAAGAGCCCCTGGGGCTGGCCAAAATGGTTTCTGAGGTCGCCGAATGCCTTCAGAGTGGCCTTCCGGTATAGCGAATCGGGATATCGCTGGGAGCATACCAGGGGTTCCTTGATCCCCTGGGCCAGGTTGACGCAGTGGAGGCTGCCGGGACGGGAAAGAACCTCCCCGCCCAGGAAAGCCCCGGTAAAGTCAAAGGCCTGTTCCTGCAGCAGGTCGGCGAGTTGCAGCAGAAAAGGCTCCCCGGTGATGTTGTACAGCCAGTAGACCACCATCAGGTTGTCGGCAGCCCGGTATTCTCCCCAGAAAGTCCAGTGGCCCAGCGGAGTGCGGGGCAGCTCCTGCAGCTGGTAACGGAAGTAGCCCGTAAGCAGGTCGATCACCCTATGGTCGCCGGTGGCCGAGTAATACTGTTTCAGCACTTTCAGCATGACCATCTTGGGCCACCAGTCACGGCTGTTGCTGCGTTGCAGCCCTTTTTCGGGGGGATAGTCGGTGCGGGGGCCGAAGTATCCGTCGGGTTGACGGCTGTTCAGGGCCCATTCGATCCAGGGCATGGCCTTGGCCTTAAGGCTGTCGTCGCCGAGGATCCAGGCCAGCGGCACCAGCCCGTCGATCCAGTAGGGTCCCCGTTCCCACTGGTCACCGTCGCCCCCGAGCCAGCCGTTGCGCGGCCCCATCACCTGCGGGTACCAAGCGTCGAGATGGCCGGTGGCGCCCTCTTTCTGCCGCAGCAGCATCTCTTTCAGCCAACCCTCCGGCCGTATGGCCCCCAGGGGAAGCTCCAGACAGGGGACGGGCTTTAAGGGAGGCCGGTTGGACAGATAATGAGGGGCCGGTTCTTCCCCGGTTCCGCAGCCGGCCAGCAAAACCGGCAGCACCAGCAGGGTTAAAAGTCTCATCTTGGCTATTCTGGGTTGGAATCTTAGCTTGTTTCTTAACAGGGGAGCGGAACCCGGATTAGTGAAGCTTCAGGGGACCGTATTGCCGCATCTGTCCCTGGATCCAGCGTATGCGCCCCGCCACGTAAGGACCGGGGCTCGCGGCGTTGTAACTGCGGGGATTGGGCAGGATGGCGGCAAGGGCGGCGGCCTGCCGCGATGTCAGCCGGGCCGCCGGCACCTTGAAATAATGCTGCGCTGCGGCTTCCGCCCCGTAAATGCCGTCGCCCATTTCCACAATGTTCAGATAGACCTCCAGGATTCTTTTTTTGCTCCACAGCAGCTCCAGCCATAGGGTGAACCAGGTTTCCAGTCCCTTCCTGACCCAGTTGCGGCCGGGCCACAAAAACAGGTTTTTGGCCGTCTGCTGCGTAAGGGTGCTGGCCCCCCGCAACCTTCTCTTTCCCTGTTCCGCCTCCCTGACCGCCTTGCGGATCGATTCCACATCAAATCCGTGGTGTTCCGTGAAACGCTGGTCCTCCGCACAGATCACCGCCAGCTGAAGCTCCGGCCCTATCCGGCGGAGGGAAACCCACCGGTGCCGAAGCCGTATTTCCTCCCCGCCGGCTGCCTGCTCCGCCATCCGGATCCCCATCAGGGGTGTCACCCGTACAGGCACCCATTTATACAGCAGCACCAAAGAGAGGGTGAGGCCTGTGAACCAGACCAGCAACCCTGTCAGGATCTGCAAGATTCGTTTCATCGCATGCCGCCGGACAATCCGCCCTCCTGATGTAAAGGTAGCATTTATTCGGGTTGATCCAGAGGTGCCCCCTTCCGGGAAGACACTTCGGTCCTTCATCCCCCGGTGGCCGGACGGAAAGGAAAATTCCCTACCTTCGCATTCATCCTTTTGGGTTATGTTCATGCCATCTGATAAGGCTGCGGTTGTGAGTGAGCGCAAAAGAGCCGGAAGAGGGGATATCCGGCCAATGAACCCGGACTTCGGAGCTGCGGGAGCAGACCTCCCTTCCGGCAGGAGAGCCTTCCGGTCTCACAGGTTCGCCGTGGCCGCCCTCTTTCTGCTTCTCCCTGTTTTATCGGCCTCCCGGCAGGATACGGTCATCCATACAGGGGTGAACGGCAGGCTTGCAGGGCCGGACAATGCCCTTGCCAGAACGGAGGTAAGGATTCGCTCTCCCCGGAGAACAGAAGTGCATCACTACTTTGTTACCGGTGTGAAATGGGTGAAGAAGATCACCGAAATCTGGACCCCCGGAAACAACGGAGTCTGGAACGTCCGTTTTAAAGGCAGCGACGCACCTGTGATTACCGCCAGAAAATACGATTCGGCGGAGGGAGGCGGCTATCGTTTTCGCGAATATGACGGCGGGGAGCTGGTGCGCGATGGGTTCACCCTGCTGCAATTTCCCCTGTTGCTGCACGGAGCCGTGAAGGAGTTTTATCCCGGCGGCACCCTGAAATCGGAATCGGTGTATCAGCGCAATGAGTTGGTTTCCAATAAAAACTGGCTGAAGAACGGCGAATCCTATATTGACGATCTGTTTTATTCGGCGGATGAGGAACCCCTGCTGTCGGGCGGTGATTTCAGGCTCCACCGGCATGTAAAGGAGGCCTTTGCCGGTTCGGGACTGGAACTTTCCTCGATTTCAGGCGAATTGGTGCTCGGGTTTGTGATCATGGAAGACGGATCCATGGAGGGTATCCGGGTGGTCAGGGGGCTGGGAAGCCGGATTGACGCAATAGCCGTTGAGGCTTTGAAGACTCTCGACGGAAAATGGAAACCCGCACGGCTCAACGGCAGGGAAGTTCGGTTCTTCCAGCCGTTTCCCATCCGGTTCCATCCCGCACGGGATACGAATTTCGATTACATGGAGCTCGACGGACCCGTCATCCATTACGGGGTCAGATAGGCTGTGCCTGCTGTAAACAGGAGCGACCAAACGATAGTTGCCTTTCTGACGGCTGCCGAAGGCTTAGCGGGGGGTGCTACCTCCCCGGCAGCGAAACTGCCGGATCCTGTTGGCATTGCATTCCCCCTCCGGCAACACGGGTCAGCTCCCCTCCGGTTTGCCGGGTGCATACATCCCGCTTGCGGGCACCCTGAACCGGTTAAACGGAAGGGGCCGGGCCGGATTGAAGGGCCGGATGGCGGGCAGCAGGAACCGGGAAAGTACGGGAATCTCCCGCCGGATGCTTTCGACGACACACCGGGCCAACAGGTAAGCGCCGTAGTTGCTGAAATGGGTGTCGTCGGCCAATGGTTCCGTTTGCCCGGGGAAGCTGTTGGGAGGGAAGTGAACGAAGGCTTTTTTGGATTCCTCGGGGCCCAGGGCTTCGAACAGGATCTTGCTCATGCCGTTCAGGTCGATGCAGGGAACATTTTCTTCTCTGGCAGTCTGGCACATGGCCTCAGGATAATCCTCCAGGGTGTTGATGATCTTGCCGTTGTCATCGAAACGGCGGCGGTGCATCGAAGTGACCAGAACGGGCTGAGCTCCTTTGTTCCTGGCGGCACCGATAAAAAATTTCAGTTCCTCCTTGTAGGTTGTGAAGGCATTCACATGGTTCCCTCCCGGTTTCTGGTCGTTGTGGGCAAATTCAACGAAAAGCCAGTCCCCGGGCTTTATTATGCTGAGGATTTTTTCGAGGCGTTTTTCCCTTTTAAAGCTCAGCAATGATTCGCCCGATTCGGCGTAGTTGGCCACCGCCACTTCCGGTTTCAGGAACCGGGGCAGCATCTGTCCCCAGGAAGCCCAGGGCTCCCTCTCCTGGTCGGTGACCGTGGAATTGCCGGCCAGGTAAATCACCGGGAGGTCTGTTGTTTTCTTGATTTCGAGATAGGCGATGCAGGGGCGTCTGCCTGCAAACTCAAGGGTCAGCTTGTCGTCCCAGTTAAGGTAGTCCAGTTCCCGTTCCTTCCGTCTGATCTCTCCGGTGGGGTGTATCCGGGGGGTTCTTACGTCGACCACGATTTTTTTCGTGACAAGCCGGCCTTTCCGGGTTTTAACATTTTCGAGCATGAGGCGGCGCGATTCGGCCTTCACGGTGGTTTCCGAAGAACCCCCGGGGTCGCCCAGGGTCAGGCAAACCTCATATTTTCCTTCCGGAAGTTTCAACGCCAGGCTGAAGGGGTGGCTGCCGGTCAGAAAATCGCGGCCTGGGCCGCTGCCACCCCGGTCGATGGCAACCGGCATATCACCGGAGGGGAGGATGCCGTATCCCTTTTCATCGTTGTAGAGGTCGCCGGCGCCGATCTTCACGGCATCCCCGGCGGAGGGTGCGGAGCCGGGGTCAAACCGGAGAATTTCCTCCGGATTTTCCATCAGGGAATGAATCTGAAGGGCGGGGTCGTTGGTCAGTCTCCTGGCCGGCAGGCCGGGCAGAAGCGCAGCCATGAAAAAGGGAAGCAGCAGAAATCTCATGGGAAAGGGTTTGATGAACTAAAATAGGCCAAGCGAGCGATGCTGCCAAACAGGGGACAAGGGGCAGCAGTCGCCTGAAAACCGGTGACGGAAGTCCACCTCTAACCGGGGAGAACGGTCCGTCGCAAATCCGGGGCATCGGTCTGCTGCCGGCAGGGGAGATTATTCCCCAAGATAGTATGAGGGCACCGGTGATTGCTCGTATCCCATGGAGCGGTGGGCCACCTGGTTGCGGTAGAAGGGGTCCTGCATGAGGCAGACCCTCCGGTCGCGTGCCGGCAGGGTGGTGGAATAGATGCGCAGCTCTCCGGGGAGCATGGTGACCAGCTCTTCGCGCCAGTCGCCCGTGATGTCGGCCATCAGGAGCACAGATCCTGCGATGCCGGTGGTCAGGGTGTCGCCCTTGTATTTGGCTATGGTAAGCTGCTGGCGGCTGAGCCGTTGTGTCCACAGCTCCTCCCGGGAAGGGGGAGGAAGGGTATCGCGGCGCGGGGTACGCCCCCTCCTTCCAAAATCAAAGCGGGGGCTGAGGATGGTTTCCCTGACGTTGTCTCCGTCCCACCAGATCCAGTTGCGGCATCCGGGAACCTCGCCGCCGGTGGCCAGCAGCTCTCCCTTGGCCGAGAGGAGGTATTTCTCGCTCGAGCCACCCTTGGGATCCTCGGATGCGAAACATTCCAGGCCGGGAATGCCGGGGAGAATGTCGGCCACCATGCCGTCGCCCACATGAAGGGTTTTACGGCCCGAATTCCAGAGGATGCGCCCAGTGGCGGCGTCGGCCAGGCAGATCCCGTTTCCGTTGTCGTGCCAGTCTTCGAGGGCGTAAAAGATTTCCAGTCCGGGACGCTCCGGGTCTATGTCGGTGACGAAGCACTTGTCGGGATGGCCAAAGCCGGTCGACCAGAGGAGGGTGCCGTTGTCGTCGAGGACCGCGGAGCCCAGGATGATCTCATCCCTGCCGTCGTTGTCGACATCGGCCGAATGCATATTGTGGGCTCCCTGGTGGCGGATGACAGGGTTTTCCTCGTCTCCGTCCCAGTGCCACAGCTGTTCCAGCGTGTCTTGATGGAACTGGTAGGCATCGGCCACCATGAGTTTGTAGGTTCCCCGGGCGACCAGCAGGCAGGGAGTATTGCCGTCGAGGAAGGCGATTCCCATCTGGTTGCGGTTGTTGCGGTTGTAATCGCCGTAGCGGGGCGACCGGGGCGGCCATCCGGCCCGGCAGATCTCGTCACCGGTCAGGCCGTCCCATACGGATACCCATTCCGGGCCCGAACGTACCCGTCCGTCGGTCTCCCGCACATCGCCAGGCCCCGTCTTGACGGCAATTTCGGCTTTTCCGTCGCCGTCAAAGTCCCAGGCTACGAAGGGGGAATACCAGATGCCGGGCTCAATTCCCGGTCCCAGATCCTTCCTCCAGAGGAAGGTGCCGTCGTTCAGGTAGGCCTCCAGTTTGTAGGTAAGTCCGGTGGCGTCGGGCTGGCCTCCCGGATCGATTCCCTGGGCGGGCTGCTTGAGGATGAAATCATAGTCTCCGTCGCCGTCAAGGTCGGCCAGGGCCATTCGCTGGGGCATGTAATCTCCCTGCAGTTTAATGGAGCGGTAGCCGGCGGTATCCCCCGGGGCAGGCAGCAGCGCCGTACCCGCCGGGGGCTGCTCTTTCCCGCCCGTGACCGGACGGAGAATCACCTTTCCACCGGTGGTGCCGCGGGGAAGGGAGGCTGCCAGGTCGGTGGTCCGCATCACCGGCTGCCCGTTCAGTTTCAGCGGCTTCCTGCCTTCCCCGGCCAGATAGAGATTGAAGGCTACATCGGCCGGATCGCCGGCCAGCAGCCTCCAATTGATATAAACAGTGCGGGAACCGGTGCGCGTGACCTGCAGTCCCCGGTCGATCTTTTCGGTGATGCGCTTTTCCGCCCACCCCTTCACCAGTGGCTTGGGTGCATGGCTGGGGTTCTGAACAGGGTAGAGGTAGGTCCGCTCCCTGGGGTCCTGGGCGGTGAGTGTGAGGGCCGGAAAAAGCAGCAGCAGGAAAAGCAATGCCTGCAGCCATGGGTTCCGGCGGTGAACCCGCCCTCTCAGGATTTCTCTCCCTCCCCCCGGGATTATCTCTTTCCGTCCCGGTAAAGGGTTGACCTTTCTGGAATTCATAGTTTGTTTTTTTTATGGGTTGCCGGCTTTCAGACAGGCGGCTGCCACATGTGTATACAGCCGGCAGACCGGCCGCCTGCCTTCAGAGAATAAATATAGGCATTATCGGCATACCTTGCCGGCCCTCCGTGAAAAAAGCGGCGATGGCGGAGAAGGTAACTCCTTATGCCCTGAAATCAGCTGCTAAGCTTGTTTTTTTTATTTTTGGAGCTTATCATCCATTTTCAGAATGTCGGAATTTGATCTTGCAGCCGGGAGCTGGGACGAAAAGCCCTACCGGCAGGAAAGGGCCCAGGCGGTCGCAACGGCCATCCGCGAAGTCCTTCCAATGCGGCCCGGCATGCAGGCCCTGGAATACGGGGCGGGCACCGCCCTGCTGGGTTTCTCCCTGGCCGATACCTTCGACCGGATCGTTTTAATGGACAGCTCGCCGGGAATGGTGCAGGTAATGCGCGACAAGGTATGTAAAACAGGACAAAACCATTTGGAGCCCATCTGCTTTGACCTTGAGCAAGCCGAATACCGGGAAGGGAAGTTCGACTGCATATTCAACCTGATGGTCATGCATCATTTGTGCGACGTAAAGAGCATGGTCGCCGCCTTTTTTGCACTGTTAAACCCCGGAGGCTGGCTGGCGATGGCCGACCTGTATGCCGAGGACGGCACCTTTCATGGGGAAGGCTTTACCGGCCATCCGGGTTTTGAGCCGCGGGTGCTGGCCGGATGGCTCCGGGAGGCGGGTTTTTGCCGGGTGACCTGGCGCGGGGTCTATGAGATCCGGAAAAAGGCAGGGGAGGAGCTGCGCAGCTATCCGGTTTTTCTGATGACGGCGGCAAGGCCTGAGGGCAGAGGCGGCGATCAGGGTTTCAGGTAGCGTCGGAAGAGCTCTTCCGGAGGGTCGGGCTGCAGGTATTTCTTCAGCCGGCATTTCTTCAGCGATGCGGTCCGGCGGGCTATCAGCGAGGCTGCCAGCCGGGCGCCCTCGCCGGTGGTGTGGGTATGGTCGCGGGCCTCAAAATAGCGGCCGGTGACCCCCTGCTCGCCCAGCGAATCCATGGCTGCGGCCATCAGGTGGTTGAGGTCGATACAGGGGACCTTTTCCTGCTGTGCGATTTCCAGAGTCCAGTCGCGGTAGCTGCCGGGGGTGCGCACCACCCTGCCCTCCTTCCAGTCGTTGCGCGGAACGGGGGTGACCATCACCGGCCGGGCGCCCCGGGCTTTGGCCTCCCGCACCATTTTCCGGAGATACCACCCGTAGCTGCGCACCACCTCCTCTTTTCCGGTGATCAGGTTATGGATTTCCACCGAGTCGCCGCCGGTTCCGCGGAGGGTGCCCCGGGCGCGAAGGGTGTCGTTGACGGGCCCCCCGTCGTTGTGGCCAAACTGCATCAGCAGGTAATCGCCGGGTTTCAGCCGGCCGGCCACCTCAGCCCACAGTCCCCGGGTGATGAAGGTGCGGCTGCTGGTCCCTCCCAGGGCATGGTTGCGAAAGGTGATCCGGGAGGTGTCGAAAAAGTGGACCAAAAGGTCGCCCCAGCCCCACTGGCCGCCGGCTCCGTCGCCCCGCCCGTTTTTAACGGTCGAATCGCCGATCGTATACACCACCGGTTTGGGTCCGGAGGCACCGGCCGCCGGCAACAGGAAGAACACCAGCATAATCAGGACTGCCCCCCGGCGGAAGAGCTTTCCGCAGCAGGGTGACACCGGCCGGAAGCAGGAAAGCCAATAAGTTCCGGAGAGGCTGTTTTTCATTTTTCTTTTCTGAGTTTGAAGACAAAGGCGGAAGCCGTGCTGTAGCGGCCACCCTGTGCGGCGACGAAAAGATGGGTGGGTTGTCCGTCGCGGAGCAGCAACTGGGGCCTTTCAAAGCGGCCGTATTTTTTCAGGTGGGACGGAGCAGGGGGTTCTTTCACGTAGTGCTGCACCCCGAAATAGGCAATCAGCGGCTCCGACCAGTGGATCCCGTCGTCCGATTCGAGAAGGATGCCCGCTTCGTGGCTGAACCTGCCCATGTCGCGGGCGATCATGTAAAAGCGTCCGTTCTGCATGAAAACGAAGGCGTCCTCGAGCTGCCGGTTGTTGCCGAACGACGAATAGTCAATAATGGGGTTGCCCGGATAGCGGAAGTAAGGGCCTTCCACGTTCCGGGCCGTAGCCAGGCCGTATTTGCGGTTGCCGCGGATGGCCGGATCAACGGGGTGTTCGTATTCCTGCGTATTCCACGATTTGTAATACAGCCGGCATTCGCCGCCGGGATGCTTCAGAAAGGAGGGGTTGGAGGTGCAATGGTCATCCCAGGCGCCGGGTTCTCCCGCCTCCAGCAGCGGCTTGACAGGCCGTTCCCAGGGTCCTTCGGGCGAAGGAGCGGTGGCCAGGGCTATCCGCTTGGTGTTGGTTTTTTTGTTGGAGTTTCCGATGTAAAAAAGGCAATAGGTGCCGTCGACAAGCCGGATGTGGGGATTGTGGCAGGTGGTTGCGTCGAAGAAGCCTTCGCCGCGGGGAGCCAGCAGGGTCCGGATGTCACGATAGGGCCCCTCCGGCCGGTCGGCCACCGCATAAGCGATTTCCGAACCGTTGAGCCAGCCGCCCATGCCTTTCCGCGCATCCCAGCGCGAGAAAAAAACGTGGATTCTTCCGTCGGGCCCCGCAATGGGACTCGTTCCCCACACATAATATCCTTCCAGCTCCAGGATGCGGCCCAGCGGTTTCAAACGGCGCTCAAAAGGCGAAACCATGGAATCCGGCTGCCTTTTCCCCGATGCTGCCGTTAACAGGGGAACGGCGCCGATGCCGGCAGCCGCCCCCGCCATCAGCGAACTTTTAAGAAATGACCTTCTTGTTACCATCCGGCAAACCTCAATATCCTGTGCACGCTCCCCGGCAGCTTCCCCCTTGCCCCCTGCCCTGCGAAGCTCCCCGGTGCATGCATTCAAATCTAATCAACCCCAGCGACATTTCAAAACGGATTCCCGGAACCTCCCCTGTGCAATCCGGCAGAAGATTTAAAAAGGAGGTCATCCCGGATGCCGGAAAAGAAAAATGAGCTACATTTATATTGCTAACCAACAGGGAGCGGGGGGCTTCCCAGGGCATAAGGGGCTTACTGCCCCCTCTGCGTTCTTCTGACGGAAATCTCATAAAATCAATCACAAAGGTAATCATATGACAATCATGGATTGCAAATTCAGCCGGACAGGGCTGCTGCTCCTTCTGCTGCTCCTGTCTGTTCAGGGACTCCGGGCCGGGAAGAGGTTTGTGACGAAAATGATCTACTCCAACGGATCGGTCTATTACGATGTCAACGACAAGGGGGAATTTGCCTTTCTGGGCATGGATGCCAGCCAGGGCGGACGTGCCCAGGCATACCTCTGGTCGGAGGGGAAGCTGAGGCAACTAACGGATTACCAGCCTTCCTATGCCTACAGCCTTTTTTCGATCGATATCAACAACAACGGACAGATTGTCTGGACCCTCTATTCGGCGGAGGGGGGCGGCACGGCAAGAAACATACTTCAGTTCTGGGACGGGCAAAAGCTGAATACCATCCGTATTGACGACTTGTTCTGGAACCAGGAGATTTATCCGAAGCTGAACGATGCGGGGGTCATTGTCTGGCAGGCGGTCCCCGCCTACGGTGTTCAGCCTGAGATATACCGGTTTGCCGGCGGTACTGTCGCCAATATCAGCAATTCGGCATCCAATCCCGACTATGTCCCGGGGATCAGCAACGACGGTCTGGTTGCATGGCATGGCGATAACCGGAACCAGAACCAATGGTGGAACCGGATCCGCTACCTGAAACCCGGGGAAACCAGCATTGCAGAAATCCCCGATGAAAATGCAAGCCATCCGGTGACCGGGGAAAACAACCTCATCCTTTACCAGAAAGCATTGAGCGGGTTTTCAGTACTCAAACTGTTTGACGGCACCTCCACGAAGGAGATCGACGATTCGGTCCACACCGAGGGATCCGCTTCCTACGCCGTAAGCAACGGCTGGATCGTTTATTCAAAACTGAATGCGGCAAAAAATTACGATATCTGTCGTTTTGGAAGCAATGGCATCGCGCGGATGTCGGAGGAGGGGATTAGCAATTACCATGCAAGGGTTAACAGGGAGGGGACGGTCGTATGGTCGAATGCCGCCAATGAGGTTCTGGTAAACCGGCAGGGGGAGATCCTGAAGATCGGAAGCGGGCACCAGGGGGTGCAGCCCCGGATCTCTGACCAGGGTTTGATGGTCTGGGCAGGAGGCGCTATCACAAATTATTACAACGACATGTACATCTGTGAATACAGGGAGGTTTTCGATATCACCGGGAAAGTGGTGCTCGGAAACGGCGATCCTTTGCCGGATGCTGACTTCTCCGTGAACGGAACGGCTTACGGTAAAACCGGCGCCGACGGCACCTTTAAAATCACTGACCTGGATACCGGCATGGTAACCATCACCTTTAACAGGACGGGATACCAATTCAACCCTTCGCAACTCTCTTTCAGGGTTTCAGGTAATGTGGAGATCTCCCCTGATGTGGTGGCTACGCTGAATACCTTCGCGAAGAAAATCAACCGGGAACCGGATTTTGAAATCTTTCCAAACCCGGCTGCCCACATGCTTGCGATCTCTTTTCCAAATGCCCCTTGCGGACTATGTGTTTTAGAGATTATTCATATCAGCGGCCGGGTTGTTTATTCCGGACGGCACGATTTCCAGGCTTTGCCGGACGGACTGAACATCAATACGAAGGATTTCGGCAAAGGGCAATATATTGTCAGGCTGAATTCCGGGAATAAAACCTGCACAAAAAAACTGCTGGTCAGATAGTTTTCTCTGTACGGAATCGACGCCGGGGACTTCAGGGTAAGCTTCCGGTTTTTCTCACTCCGGGAGCGGATGCGGCTTTGTATGCCCGAATAGGATGGACCCCGATGAGGGTATTGTCAGTCCGGTGTTTTCATTTCTCCCCTGAAGAATATACCTGGGATCAGGAGAGTTCATCCCATCCACTGCCTGTTTGCAGAGTTCCCCGATCTCTCCTCCTCTGACGCGGTTCCAGATGAGCGAAAGTTTCGTTCCCGCGAAACCGGTCAGCATGGCCACATCCCCGTCGCTGTCGCCTGCCGAAAAAAGCGGATCCCAATCCCTGCCATGCCCGGTCCGGACGACCCTGTTGATGGCTTCCACCTTTCCACGACCGTAAGTTTTTATCCAATCGCTTTTATAATGCGGTTGAACGATGTCGTTCCCGTCTGTTTCAAGTTCCATAGCGATAACCCTATCCGCGGGAACATTGTACCCGTATTTCCCGGTACCGCAGAAAACTTCCACCACCGGTTTGTAACTGGCCGACACAATGTACACATCCATTCCGTTCAGGGTAAGTGTGGAAATCAGGTTTTGCATCTCGGGGCTGACACGCAATCCTGTCCGGAAGGTATAACTCACCTCTCCTGAACAGGAGGTGTGACCTGACGGGGAGTGCCAGGTACGGGTGTCTATTTTATTACCCAGTTCGTGATGGATCGCCTCTTCCGCCAGCATCCGGACTTCGCCGGTGGTATACCCCGACAACAGGCAGATTACCCAGGGATATCCATATTCCGCGCCGATTCCCGGGGTTCCGCAGTACCCGTCATACAGAAAGGAAAGCCTGGCCACGAAATCACCATATTGCGAAGTCTCCCTGATTTGATTAAAAGGGAGCGACCCGGCTATTCCTGAAAAATGGTGATACAGATACTCATAATCAGCAATGAGGTCCCGGTGGATATCAGCGAGGATGATGCTGCGAAATTCCCCTGATAGCTCTGTGATCCCGTTGATGGTGTCTTTCAATATATGGGTCCGGAATTGCTGCGGGGTCATCCTGAATCTCAGGAATTCTGTCTGGAAATGAAACAGGGCATCTTCCACGTCGGAAAAGATGCAGGTCTGGTCCCAGTCGATCACCGCGTAGGGAGGTTTGTCCCGGTCATAATACTTCCCGTACTTCCCGTAATCGCCAATGAACCTGCCAAGGATTGCATGGTTTCGTTCCGACCAGTTCAGTTTGTCGGGGTACAAACAGGAAGAAGCATTTTGATTCCTGAAGCATCCGGATGAGAAAATGAAAAGGACAAGTGCAAATCCGGCAAAAACAAACGGGTTCCTGATTCTATACTGATGACTTGATTTCAGGCTCATGTAGTTTTGAGTTGTCATGGCAAAAGCCGGCGGCAAAGATATCATTTAACTGCATGATGCTGGCTTTGTCAGGGATGATCATTACACTCCCCGGGTTCACAGTTTCAGGATATGGTTTTCAACCGCGGTCACCGATAACCGCAAGGTGTTGGCAAGCTCATTCATATTAACGGGTTTGCCGGTCTGGTGCGACAGGAGAAGCATCAGGTGATAGAATTTCCCAGGTTCATTTATGCCGGATTCAGTAATATCACGTTTGACATATGAATTCAGAATTTCCTTCAGCATCATGATTTTCTTTTCCCAAATGAAAAATATCCGGTTTTTTTCATTTCTCAAATGAAATTTACCCATGGGATTCGTTTTCAGAAGAGCAACTTTCCGGAGTCAAAAGGAAAACGAATGTGTCGTACTATGCTCATTCTAAGGCAAAAATCCTTTTTGCCTTTCTGTCTTCCGTGTAACCCGGTATCCCCGGAGGGTGTCGGCCCGGGCAAATGCCGTCATCACTGTGGCTAACACGATCAGAAAGAATAAATACCTGGATGAGTGATGGTGGGAATGGGAACTACCGGATGGTTCCTGTCAGAAAATCCTTTTCAGCAGAGAACTGCTCTCCCGAAGGCATCCGGTAGGTCCATACGATGCGGCAGTGTCCCCTGAATTTAGCGGAGGGCAGGAGGAGGGCGGCTCTTCCGGGGCCGGAGCTCTCTCCGTCGAAGAGATAGGCGGGAGTGACCTTCCATGTGAGGTCCGAGGCACGGGGGTCGGCATCAAGAAGGGCAACCCCGGCAGCGTCAAGGGTATCGGGGCACAGAATCTCCGGGGCTTTGAAAAACTGCCTGATTCTGACGTAATCCACCTCGAGGGTGGCGGGCAGCGACCTGGCCTCCTGCCCGGAGATGGATTTGTTCAGCTGCATCTGGAAAATGGGGGCGCAGGCGTGCCGCGGAAACCAGTTCCTGCTGCCCGCGGCGGTTCCCGGCCGGATCTCCTCCATTGTCAGACCGTTTCTGTCTGAGTCCCTTCCTGTGTAAAACCTCTGTTTTTCCCAGGTTTTTTCGCCGTCCACGGAAAAGGTGATCCGGTAGGGGGTCCATATCACCCTGAAAGTGTGCCACACGCCGGGGAGCCACCTGATCCGTTTCTGACCGCGGAGGATGGGGATTTCAGGTCCGGCCGGCGGCCAGTAGTGAAAAGCGTGGATCAGGGTGTTTCCGATTTTTTCGGCGATGTCTATTTCCGATGCCCACTCGTCTTTGGGAAAGCCGTCGCGGTCGCCCTTTCCCCACAGCCAGAAGGCGAAGAAGAGCCCTTTGCCCCCGGGAAGGCGGCAGCGGGCTTCGAAACTGCCGTAGAGGGTGCGCCGGTGGATGGCGTAAATCTCCGCCGTTGTGTAGTCGCTGGTGAACCCGCCCTCCCAGCAACTGGTGTCGCGGTCGCCGGGTTCATGGCGGGCTGTCATTTTCAGGGTGCCGTTGCTGACCACAAGGTTGGGGCTATCCGTTTCATTGTTGGTGGGTATGCTTCCCCTGCCGCGGCAGTCCTGGACATGCCACACCCCGGTGTTCAGGCTGGTCCCGTCAAACGGGTCGGTAAAGACCTCATACATAAAGGTGGTATCCCAGAGCCGGGGATCCGGGGAGCGCAGGAACAGCGTGTCGCCGGCATCGGCCGGGAGGACGGCCAGCAGCAGGCGGCAAAGAAAAAAGGCCGTTGCTGTCCGGAGGGCTGTTCCAGGGGTGGGAAGGGAAGGCATTGTTCTGCTTAAGAAGGGTTATATCCGGGTGGTTTTTCGGGGAGGGGCCGTTTCATTCTCCGCAAGCGACGGAGAGGGGAAGGGTGCTCCGATTATCAAAGTAACCCGAAATAGAAAAAGAGGGTTCTTTTCACTGGTTTGTCGAATTTGTTCATTTCGCCCCGGGGCCCCAGGTTCCAGGTGTCATTGCTGATGCCCATGGCCAGTTTGGTGCCCACGGGGGGGATGGCATCCAGGAAGGAAAGGTCGCCGGAAGGCAGGGGCGGATAGTTCTTCGGGCCTGAAATCCCGTGGAAACGGAAAAGCCGGACAAAGAGCCCTTCATCGCCTGCAACCACCGTGAATTTTCCGTCGACGGTGTTGAACTCCATCCAGGAAACGCCGGCATAGTATCCTTTGAACTGAGGCAATCCCCAGTGGTTATCGCCGGGCAGGCGGTTGTTGTACATCCGTTGGTACAGGTCGTAAATCCCGCCCTGCATCCTGTTTTTCCACATGTGGGCGGGGCCCTGGCCGAGCCACTTCACGCCGAGGATGTCGGATTCCGGGAAGCTGAAGCTGATGCCTGCGAAGAGGCATTCCCTGCCCGGATCGTATTCGTAATCCATCCGGAGCCAGCCGCTGTTGTAGAGAGTCCAGGTCACCCTGGTGAGAGCCCCGTCGTACATCATTTGGAGGGTATAGCCGTTTTCGTCCGAAGCGTGGAGCATTCCCTGCAGGGTGGCATGGCCGGCGGCGGGCAGCGGACCGTTGTTGAAGGGAATGGGCAGCCCCAGGTCGTTGGTCACACTCCGGATCATCCCGCTGGTCTTGCTGAAAGATACGGCGATACCGGAGGCCTTTAACGTGATCAGGGTGTCGGTTTCCGTCATTCCGGTCCCCTCTTTTTCGGCTCTCTTATCGCCTTCCGCCCTTTCGATGGGGAGGATGTTGTCTTCCTCCGTTCCCTGGGCGCGATACCTTTCCCGCTCCCGTTTTTCCCGTTCTCCGGCGCTGACAGTCACCAGTCTTTTCACAAAATCAGGGCTTCGGGCGATCCGGCCGCTCCGGCGGAAGATTTCCTGTCCGGAGGGATCCGTTGCCGTCAGGTAAATCAGGTCGTATTTCTCATAGCCCGGGGGTAGGTCCAGCCGGAGGGTTCCGGTTTCCCCCGGTTTGATATCCGGGCTTTGCAGGTTTCCCGTTTGGACCACCCTGTGGCCGGCCCTTTTTTCGGAGGGGACCGGAAAGGTGACCAGTTCCCACCCGAAGCTGCAGTCTGCCAGGTTGGTGAAGTGATACTGGTTTTCGAGGGTTACCGGAACGGAGGGCTGGCCTTTCAGGTCGGGGATGACAGCCTTCACCGGACAGTAAATTTCCCGGATGGCGTAAAAGCTACCCTCTTTTTCGCGGTGGGGCCCCACCACGCCGTCAGGGCCGTTGACCCGGTTGGCATCGATGAATCCCTCCAGGTCGGTGCGTACGATCCCCTCGTCGAGGAGAGCCCAGAGAAATCCCCCCGCCGCATTGGGCGTTTCGCGGAACAGCTCCCAGAAATCGGCAAGCCCCGCACCGCCCCCTCCGTCGTCCTGGGCATGCAGGAATTCGGTGGGCATATAAATTTTTCCCTCCGACAGTATCTTTTGGGAACTGTAGTAATTCTCATAATGGTTGCAGTCGATGCCGTTGTAGTCGTTTCCGGGGCGGTGGTGAGCATGGATCACCGGGCGGGCCGACTTGTCGTAGAGGCCGAAGTCATCGTCGAGCTCTTTGTTGGTACCCCCCTCGTTGCCGTTGCTCCAGAAAATGACCGATGGATGGTTCAGGTCGCGGAGCACCATCTCCTTCACCAGTCGGGCCCCCGCTTCGGTGGAATAGGCATTCTGCCAGCCCGCCAGCTCATCGAGAACATACAGCCCCAGGGAATCGCAATAATGAAGAAAAGCCTTGTCGGGGGGGTAGTGGGCGCAGCGTACGGCGTTCATGTTCATGGCTTTCATGAGCAGCACATCCTGCAGGTTGATGCTGTCGTTGAGGCAGCGCCCGCTTTCGGGCCAGAAGGCATGGCGGTTGATGCCCTTCATCTTTATTTTGGTTCCGTTCAGGTAGATGCCGTCGCCCTGCCTGATTTCTATGGTGCGGAAGCCGAACTTTTCGGTCGTGGTGTGGAGTTCCCGGTTTCCGTTCCGCAGGGAGACTCTGGCGGCGTAGAGCACCGGGTTTTCGGCGCTCCAGCAATCCGGGTTTTCGGCCTTGCAGGTCAACGTGACCAGGGAATCGCCCGGCGACACTTCCCCGGAGCATTGCGCCGCCACCCGGTTGTTCTTGTCGAGCAGTTCGACGGTGACCGTTCGCCTGCCCTTCAGCCCCGAAGGGAGCAGGTCCATGGCAAACGACCCGTCGGCACGCGCATCGATGGCAATCCTGTCAATGTGCTCCTCCGGGAAGGCTTCGAGGTAGACCGGCCGGAAGATGCCGCCGAAAACCCAGTAATCGGCATACCTTTCGGCCCGGTTGACCGAGGGGTCGGCCGACATCTTGCTCACCTCCGCTTCCAGGAGGTTCTCTCCGCCATACTTCAGCTTATCCGTGATGTCATAGCGGAACCTGTAAAAAGCTCCCCGGTGGGCCTCTCCGGCCGGAATACCGTTGATCTTTGCCTCCGTATCGGTCATCGACCCCTCGAAAACGATGAAAACCCGCTTCCGGTTCCAGGCTTCCGGCACCGTGAAAGCATGCCTGTACAACCCTTTTTCGTCCGAAAAGCGGAATTTTTTCCCGTAGGTGCGGTAGTCGCGCCCGTAGTCGTACTCCCCGAAACCCTGCTGCTCCCAGTGGGAGGGAACCTCGATGGTGGTCCAGTAACCGCTGTTGCGCCCTGCGGTGCAGAAAAATTCCCAGGTGCGGGTATCCTTGTATCCCGTTCCGGAAAGATAGAGCAGCTCTTTTTCACCGGCGGCGGCCGTGAAAGCAAAAAGCCAGGCCATCACCCCTGATGCAAGTCGCTTAATATGTCTCATTTTTATCCCTGTTTCCATGTCACGCACCCCTTTTCCGGTCTCTCCGTCATCTTCCGGCAGGCCGGGAATGCATATTGATTGCTTAAAAATACCAATAATCCGGTTTCTGAAGCGACGACAGGTGAAAATAGGTTGCGCCCGGCGACGAAGGGGAGGCCGGATCTCCGGCGGTTTATCCGACGAGCCGCAGCTGGCCGGGAAAGGAGTTTTATGCCATGGAAGCAGGAAGGAAGTGCTGAAAAGCCGCGCCGATGGAGGGGGTGTTACCGGTCCGGGGGTGTGGCAGTGCAATCCTTGACGCAGCGGAAGCCCACGGTGGTGTTCCGTTCAAACCCGGGCGACACCCGCAGCAGCATCTGCCGGTAGTGGAGTTCCCGGGGGCCTCCCTGGACATACCACCAGCTGGAGGAGGGTTTGTAGAAGCTGCCTCCCTTCATGATCACGAACCGGTAGCTTCCGTTGAAATATTCATCGGCGGTGAGCTGCCAGACAGAACCTGTCAGGTCAAGCAGCCCCAGGGGGTTGGCGCCTCCGGGGTATTTCCCCACCGGGTAGGGTCTGCCGTCTCCCGGGTTGCATCTGCCGGGATCTATCCCTCCGATGTCGCAGACAGTAAGGGTGGAGGTGATCTGCCGGGTATTTCGCACGACCGGTTTATTCTGTTTCCAGGGCCATTCGTTGCCTGCGGAGGTCTGGGCGGCGTATTGCCATTCGATCTCCGTGGGAAGCCGTTTGCCGGCCCAGCGGGCATAGGCGCGGGCGTCTTCGACCGAGACGCAGACCACCGGAAAGTCGGCTTCTCCGGGGCGGTAGTTGTTGCCGGCCCAGTGTTTCAGGAAATTGACGGTGTCGGCGGGTGTGTACCCGGCGGCCTCGAGAAAGGCCTTGTACTGCCGGTTGGTGACCGGGGTGCGGTCCATCAGGAAGGAGGGCATGTCGAATTCTTTGCCTTCGTGGTGCTCCGGGTAGGGGACAAAATCGTCGCCATGGGTTGTCTTAAACAGGAATCTGCCGGCGGGAATCCGGACCATGTCGCCCGTCAGGGCTGCTCCGGCCGGGGTGTTGCCGGGAGGCAACCCTGCCGGGGGCATTTCCGGTTCCGTAGCCCTGAGCAGCCGGGGGGTTCCCGGTACGATGGAGGCAATTCTTTCATCGAGCAGCCAGTTACCATCAAACAGCTGGATCACCAGTTTGCCTTCGTAGGGGCCGAAGTGTTTCTGAAGAAGAAGGGTTTGCCGTGTGGCGGGCAGCAGCAGAGGCTGTTTGTCGTACCCGGGGTTTCCGGTCCAGATCCGGATGGAATCGCCTTCCGGGGTGTCGAGCGACAGTTCACCGTTTGTCAGCTTCACCTCCAGCAGCACGGGCAGCCGGGCGATGCAGCCCACCGCCCCCTCGTCGTTGGTTCCCAGCAGCGATTGGTGAAAGGCGTCGGTATGGGCGGGGATCATCCATCTCCCGCCGGCCTGTTGCGGCTGCCTTTCCTCATGGTGCCACAGGTCCGTGAAATGGTAGCCGGAATCGGGGAATACCTCCAGCAGGAGTCCACCGAAGCCTTGTGGAAGGATGGAATAGAGGGTATAGAGGGTTTTCCGGTCCAGGGGCCATTCGTTCACCCAGATGCTGTCGCAAAGCGTGGGCAGCAGGGGCCGGAAGCCGGGGGAAAGGAAATTGGGGCTGTTTTCCCTGAGGATGCGGGAGGTACGGCCCAGGTAGCGATACTGTTCTTCGGCCCATTCCGGCTTGCCGGGGGCGAAAATATTGATCTCTGTACCGTATCCGTTGAAGAAGGCCGTGTTGAATTCCCGCCGGATGGGCTCTTTAAAGATCTCAGCCACCCGGAAGATGGCGAATTCGGGTTTTATGAATTTGTTAAGGTTGAGCAGGGGAGGGTAATAAAGGGCGTTGTGGACCCTGCCGGCCACGATGCCCTGCATGTCGCGGGGCACGGCCATGCCCTCGCTGTACATGACGATGCCCGGGGCAACCGAATCGGCGGCTTCCTGGAATTCGCGGCTGGAGGCGCCCCGGGTGTCCAGGACCACCCCCGCGGCCCCTGTGGCCTTCAGAATGGCGGCCATTCCGCCGGTATGGCTTTCCTCCCGGGTGCTTTCATCCCAGGGATTGTAGCAGATGAAAAGAGCGGAGCCATAGCTGCGGCACAGGCCGGCCAGCTCCCTCAGCTTCGGCAGTCCCCCGGGGAGGTCGCGGAAGAGGTCCCACTGGTTGCGCGCGTCGATCCCGAGCGAAGGCCAGGTAGGCCATATTCCGGTGAAGTCATCCCCTCCATACAATTGTTTGCCCCGCGCCAGGGATTCCCCGAGCCGGTATTGGCCAGCGGTTCCGTCGAAGAAGTCCCGGTCCCAGGCCTGCAGCAGGCGGGCCACATAGGCATGGCGCACCCATGCCAGGTCTTCCCTTTCAAACAGGGAATTGTCGAAGGTCCCGGGTTCCACATCGTACAGCAACCTGTCGCGGAACATCAGCCGTAATCCTTCCTGCCAGCTTCCGGCGTATGTGCCTGTCCAGAGGAGGTAGGAAACCCTGCCTCCGGGAAAGAGTTCCGTTTCGAACCGCCGCCGGCGGCCTTTTTCGACCGAATCCGCCACCCGGCGGGTCAGCCCGCACACCCCTCCGTCACGGCCGGCAGGCACTGCCGAAAATCCCAGCTCCCAGGCGTTGTCGGGAAGGATCACATTGACAGGGCTTCGTCCCGGCAGAAAAAGATGACTCCTTGAAAGGGGGTGCTCCCCTTTTCCGGTGAGGCAGACATGATCCGGGGCCTCCCCGAAGGGCACCACATTGTGGAGCAGGAGCGTGTCGTCGGACAAGTTACGGAAGGTGAGGAGGGCTTTGTGCCGGTGGGAGCCCTCCGCGGGGGCATATTCCATTTCGAGGATGCCGGGGATCAGAAAGCTGCCCTCCCTGAAGGCGCTCTCCCCTGCGGTATGCAGGGTACTCCCGATCCTGAACGACACCACGGGGAGGGTTAAACCGCAGATGGAATCAGGGGCCGGGTCTTCAGAAATGCCCTGCACCCCGGCCATTCCCCGGCCTGTTGCCAGGAGGCGGACTGCCCAAAAGAAGATCAACAGGAAACCCCGTATCTTGCCTTGCTTCATATGGCTGTATCCAATACATGGAAAGCGCCCCGCAACCCTGAAGGATAACAGGTTCACGCACAGGGCGCAAAGGATTTATTCTAATCGAACTTCAGGTAGTCGACTCCGAAGAAAGCTTTCCCCTGGATGCCCGATGTGCCGGTGATCAACACCCTGAGCTGGTTTTTCCCTTTTTTGAGGGGTAAGGTTCCCAGGGGAACCTCCCGGGTAGTCACCGTCTCGTTGTAGAGGTTGTATACGCCCTGAAGGGCCTCCCCATTCAGTTCCAATCTGAAAATACCGTAGTCGGGGGCGTGTGTGAAGAGGGCCGTTACCGGCACCGTCAGGGAGTCGGCGGAATAGAAAAGCAGGTCGAGGCGGTCGCCGGTTTTCCCGCCCTGCCAGAAGAGCTGGGTGTCCTCACTCCAGTTGTGGCGGGGAATATTCTGGAATTCCGGGTTTCCCCGGGTAGTCCCTCCCACGATCATGTTTTCGCCTTCGATCCGGCCGTTCCGGATCCAGGGGGATAGGATGTCGCTGCGTCGCAGGGCCACCGGTTCTGTCACCCCCGCCGTATCGGGAAGGATATTGCCGGTGCCGCCCGGGAGCATGTACCACCAGGTAACCGGGGCATGGTGAATGGTGGCTTTGTTCCAGTGCCACATTTCCATGTCGAAGCGGAGGGAGCTGGCAAAGGGGATGGCATCGAGCGCCCGGTACCGCAGGTTTACCGTGTATCCCGGCCAGAAGTTGCCGCTGCCGTCGGGCTGGGCGATGAAAGGATGATTGGCGAATTTTTCGGGCCGGCACCAGGCGTATCCGTAATAGTCCTCGGTACCGGTGCCGATATGGGAGGGAAAGGATTCCCCGTCGACGAAGACCTTCTCGTCGCCTTCGCCCCACCATCCGTACATGGTATTAAAGACAGCCACGCCGTCGCCGGCATAGACGCCTTTTCCGGAAAGTCCGACATAGTTGATGTCGAAAGCGCCGCCCCGGCCGTCGTTTTCCTTGGCATTCCCGGTCTGCAGCCGGGTGAACTGGTGCCAGGAGGTTCCGAAGTGCATGGATCGCTTATCCCATTTCCAGGGGGTGGCATACAGGGTGACCTCCTGGATGTCGACCGTCTCTTTCCCGAAGTTTTCGACGGTGATGACAGCCTGGTTTTTAAAGGGCATCACCCGCCAGGCTGTCAGCGTTCCCGCCGCCGGGTCGACGGCCGAATACCAGGTGTCGGAATGGCGGAGCTGGTAGCCGGTTCCGAAAAAGTCGCCCAGAGGGCACCAGACGGTCTGCTCACCGTCGAATTCCATTTTCAGGACGGTAGAACGCAGCGCCTGGGGATCGATGGCGGGATCCACCTGTACGCGGACCATGCGGATCGCTTTTTTGCCTTCCAGGGTATCGGAAAACAGCGCCCCGGGAGCCAGAGAGGCGGAAAACACCAGGGAATCGGCATTCAGCCCGGCCAACCCCCTCTCCCTGACGGCCAGAAGGTGCTGTACTTTTTCCAGCAGTTCCGCGTGCCGCGTCATTTCTTCCATCGACCAGGTGGTGACCCGCGTTCCCGGCGCATAGGTGCGGTAATTGATGTTGTAATAGGCGGCTTCACCTCCGGTTTTTGCCCCGGGATCCCTGATATTTTCGCTTTCGTAGGTTATCAGGCAGCGACGGGCATAGGGCAGGGGAAGATAGAGATTGTGCCCGCGGTGTTCATATTCCGTGCTGTCGGAAACCGACGCGGAGAGGGGCTCATGCGTCAGCAGCGAATCACTCAGCACGGCAAAGGCGGTTCCCTGGATCACCGGAAGGGTGTCGCCGTCGAAATAGATCCGGAGGATTCCTTCCCCTGATTTCTCCCCGGCAAAGGTCATCCAGAAACGGACAACGGCTCCGGGACCCTCCTCATCCATCATCACATACTCCCTCCTCCCGCCAATGGTGTCGGTGCGGATAAACATGGAACGGTCCCAGTTGGCAAACCAGGTATGGTCGCCGGGAGCCACGGTGGCACGGTCGTAACTGCTGAACTGCCTCAGCGTATAGGCCGGGGCAGGATAGCGGGCAATGGCCTCACGGTCAACGATTTCCTCAAGGAGGGTCTCCAGGGACACCTTCCCGGAGTTGCAGGAGACGAGAAAAACAAGCGAAGTCAATAATACAAGAAATCGGTTCATATGTTTAATTATTAAGAGCTATAGGTTTGCTACGGGACCAGATGGTTTATCCATCGGGTAAATCATGGCGGTTGGTGCCCGTTTGGTGCATGGATATCGCATGGTTCAGTACAATGATAGGTCAGGATATCGTTGAATCCTTCGCGGATGATATGCAGCTACTCCCGGGAAATCGCTTCCAACCGGATTTCCATCCTTTCCTTGGCAAGGGTCCTGTTTTGAAAAGCGATGACTTCCGGATCCACATCGGAACCATTCTCCGGGGACTTGTCAAGGATCTGGTTTTGTTCATGCAGCTGAAGTTTACTCCAAATTTACCGGAAAATCGGTAAAATATGAACTTTACGTATCTCATTTAAGTATGATTATGCAACAATTGAAGGCAGATAAAGCGGCGATCAGGAATTTAGGGCCGGTCATTCCTGTTTTCCCTTTTCTGCTGCCGGTTTTTCTTTTACATTTGCCTGCCCGCCGGTGAAAATGCTGTGGCGGCCTGTCCGGATAGGGAAGATCTGAGAGCAAAGGGGTTCCGGACCGGTAAATGAAGGCCGGGCAGGTTTATCTCCGGGGCATGACACGCTAAATAACAGGCAATGAAAACTATAATTATGTTTCTGATGTGCAGTATGCAGGCATTATCCCTTTTTTCGCAGCAGGCCGAAGCATCCCGTTTGAGTTTCAGGGCCGACGAGATGGTTTCGCCGGAAGCCGCTGGTCTTGCTTCGCCGGAGGGTGACAGCGAGGTAACCATGGCGCTGCCGCGCAGCACTCCGGAAGCGGAAGGGGTGAGGGCGGAGGCCTTTGAAGAGTATCTGGCGGCGGTGAAGGAACGCGGACAGGAGTTGCACAGCCTGATGGTTCTGCGCCACGGAAAGGTGATCGCCGAAAAATGGTTCGAAGGGCATGGTCCAGCCATTCCGCATGTCATGCATTCGGTAAGTAAAAGCTGGACTTCCACGGCGGTGGGTTTTGCCGTACAGGAGGGGTTGCTGAAGGTGACCGACAAGGTGATATCACATTTTCCGGACGATCTGCCTGCGGAGGTATCTTCCTGGCTGGCCGGCCTGGAAATCCGCGACCTCCTCACCATGACGGTGGGACATGCCGAAGATCCAACGGAGTCAGTACGCAATGGGAATACTTCCTGGGAGCGGCTTTTTCTGGCCACCCCGCTGGCTTATGAGCCGGGAACCCATTTCGTGTACAACAGCCTGGCAACTTACATGGTGTCGGCCATTCTGCAAAAGGTGACCGGGCAGAAAGTGCTTGATTATCTGTACCCGCGGTTGCTGCAGCCCCTGGGGATCACCGGGGCAGTGTGGGAAACCAGCCCGTCGGGAGTGAACTGCGGAGGATGGGGTTTGGTTATTAAAACGGAGGATATGGCCAAACTGGGCCAGTTTTATCTTCAGAAAGGGAAATGGAATGGCCGCCGGCTGCTGCAGGAGGAGTGGTTTGACGAGGCCACCCGGGCCCATGTTGTACAGCCGCCGCAATGGTTCCCGAAGGAGGGCAATCCGGCCGAAAGCGACTGGGTCCAGGGATACGGCTATCAGTTCTGGCGCTGCCGCCACAATGCGTACCGTGCCGACGGGGCGGTAGGCCAGTTCATCATCGTCATCCCCGACAAGGAGGCGGTTGTTGTGACAACTGCCAACATCGCCGACATGCAGGGCGAGATCAACCTGATCTGGCAACATCTGCTGTCCGCCATGGACTGACGGGAGAGGGGCCGGAGCCGGTTGCCGCCTGCGAAAAGTGCAACAGTTTATTTTTGCCTGCGGAGGGCTTCTTCTCCGCGTTTGCCGGCCCCCCGGATCACCGGGGTTTCCTTCCGGAGAATCGAAGGAACAGAAGACCCGTCAGCGCCGTGAGAACCCCTGCGGCGGGATAGGCGATGGTTGCGGGCAGCCGGAACCCCTCGGGCGAAAAAAGCAGGTAGGCCGACACCACCGCCGTCATGAAAAGGGCGGGAACCAGGGTAATCAGGTAGTTTTTTCCCGTACGGAACAGGTATACCGTGATGGTCCAGAGCACCAGGGCGGCCAGGGTCTGGTTGGCCCAGGCAAAATAGCGCCAGATGATGCTGAAGTCGATGCGGGTCAGCAGGAAGCCGGCGGCAAAAAGCGGGATGGTGATGAGGAGCCTGTTTTTCCGGGGTTTTTGTTTCAGCTTCAGCATGTCGGCCACGATGAGGCGCCCCGACCGGAAGGCGGTATCGCCCGAAGTGATGGGAGCGGCCACCACGCCCAGCAGGGCCAGTATGCCGCCGAGCCTGCCCAGCAGTGAATTGGATATGAGGTTAACCACATAGGCGGCATTGCCCTGGTGTTCCGCCATCACCTGGTTAAGGGCAAAGGTGCTGCCGAAGAAGCTCATGCTGATGGTCGCCCAGATCATCGCCACCAACGCCTCGGCGATCATCGCCCCGTAAAAGACCTTCCTGCCCTGTTTCTCATTGGTGATGCAGCGGGCCATCAGGGGCGACTGGGTGGCGTGAAAACCGGAAATGGCGCCGCAGGCGATGGTGACAAACATCATCGGGAAAATGGGGAATTTATCCGGCTCGCTGTGGAGATTCCGCAGGTGGACAAGGTTCAGCTCGGGAATGTACTGCCCTTTGATGACCACCCCGGCAATCAGTCCCACGGCCATGAAGAGCAGGGCAAGTCCGAAGAGGGGGTAGATCCTCCCGATGATCTTGTCGACCGGAAGAAAGGTGGCCAGGAAATAGTAGATGAAAATGACGGCGACCCAGAAGGTCATGGTGAGGGACCCGGGGGTCATGCCGGCCAGGATTTTCGCAGGCCCCATGATAAACACGGCGCCCACCAGGACCATCAGCACGACGGTGAAACCCCGGGCAAACTGCTTCATCCCCCTGCCCAGGTAAATGCCGATAATCTCGGTGATGCTGAGTCCGTCGTGCCTGAGCGACAGCATGCCGCTGAAGTAATCGTGGACGGCGCCTGCAAACAGGGAGCCCAGGATGATCCACACGAAGGCGACAGGGCCCCACATGGCGCCCGCCACCGCCCCGAAAATGGGTCCCAGTCCGGCAATGTTGAGGAACTGGATCAGAAAAGCCTTCCACCAGGGCAGGGGTACGAAATCCATCTGGTCGGCACATCGGAGGGCGGGGGTTTCTTTCTGCGGATCGGCGGAGATCACCTTTTCAAGATACCTGGAGTAGATCCGGTACCCGGCCAGCAATATCAGTACGGAAACGGCAAAGGTCAGCATGGCGGCGGAAAGGTTTTGCAGGGGTGCGTGACTGCCGCACCGCTGGTTTTCCTTTTCAAAAATAATATTGTTTGGATTACATTGTCCAGGGGGTGACCTGTCCCGGGCAGGCTGAAGACAGTTTTCAGGATAATCCGGGCCAACGATGCTGCAGGTATGGCCAAGGCCGGAACGGGCTGAAAACCCGGTTGAGGTCAGCCCTGGGCATTGACCCGGTTTGGCTGCGTTGTGATTCAACCGGACTGAAGGCCCGGTTTATTTCAACCTGTGGCATTGACCCGGGCTGGATTGACTTGACCCTCCGGGGCGTAGTGCATTGCGGCTGGCACTGACACCATAGGCTGCCCTGAGAAAAGCTCAAAAATTGCTATCTCCGGATAGCAATTTACTCCCTCAGGGGGCTCCGGGGCTGCCTGCCCGGCCATCCCGGAGCGGAAGGGCTGCAACGACCGGCAGTTGTGGTTCCGCTGCCGCGGATGCCTCTACCGGAGGGTCACCGGCAGAGTTACCAGGTCGCGGGGATCGGAAGATCCGCCCGCCATAATTTCGTAGTTTCCCGGTTTGACCGCCATTTCCCCGCTGGCGGGATCGAAAAACTCAAATGTGGCGGCAGGCAGGCTGAAACGGAGGGTGATTTTTTCTCCGGCCTCCAGGGTGACCCTGTGAAAAGCTCTCAGCGACCGGACGGGCCCCTCCGGATCCATGGGATTCCGGACATAAATCTGGACCACCTCGTCGCCCGCCCGGTTGCCGCTGTTGCGGAGCCGGAGGGAAAGGATGCCGGCCAGTTCAGGTTTTCCCTTCGACTGCCTGAACCGGACCTTCCGGTAGGAAAAGGAGGTGTAGCTGAGGCCATAACCAAAGGGGTAGAGGGGTGCCTCCCTGAGGTACCGGTAGGTTCTTCCTTTGTTCATGGCATAGTCCTCGAAGTCGGGAAGCTGTTCCGTGGAGCTGTAGAAGGTTACGGGGAGCCGTCCGGCAGGGTTGTAATCGCCGAAAAGGACATCCGCCACGGCGATGCCGCCCATCTGGCCCGGATACCAGCAATTCACGATGGCATCGGGCGATGCATGCCCGGGTGGCAGGGCGATGGCGCTGCCTGTGCACAGAAGCAGAATCACCGGCTTGCCGGTTTTTTGAAGGGCATGGAGGAGGTTTTGCTGCACCTGGGGCAGTTCGATGGAGGTGCGGTCGCCGCCGCGGAAGCCGGGAAGGTCGACGCGCATCTCCTCGCCTTCGAGGCGCGGCGATATGCCACCGGCAAAAACGATCGCGTCGGCTTCGCCAGCCCTGGCGGCGATGGCCTCGTAGTCGACGGTGGATACCCTGCCCAGATCAAAGTTGAGGAGACCATAGAAGTCGGTCTGGAAATACTCAATGTCAATGGCATACCGCTCTCCCTGCCGTGCTTCCAGGATATACTCCCTCCGGTTGAGGTCGCGGCCGCCCCGCTCGGATGCCGAAAGCACCTCCCGGCCGTTGATTTTCAGCCGGTATCCATCGTCCCCGGCTATGCGGAAGGTGACCGGTCCGTTTTCCGAAGGGGTGAAAACAGCCTCATACCGGGCCGAGAAATGGGTCAGGGGTACCCCCGGGGCAAAGACGGTATTCCCGAAGGTGCTGAAATTGAAGGGGGTGGAGACGCTGTTCCTGGCGACAATTTCGCCTGTGAAGCCGGAGGTGCCGTAATAGGTGGCGCCGAACCCGGGATTTCCTGCCGAGGAGCACTCATGGAACAGGGAGGTGAAGACCTTGTCGATGACGTGGTCGCATCCCTTTTCGTGGATGACGCTTCCTTGGGGCAGCTTATTGCGTATTCCCTCCAAAATGGTGACGGTATGGGTGGGAATGCCGTTGTAATTGGCCCACATCATCACCGAGTCGTCGGCATTGGGGCCGACCACGGCCACCTTTTTCAGGTTTTTGGACAGGGGGAGGGTCTGGCCGTCGTTTTTCAGAAGGACGATGCTTTTGCGGGCCATTTCCAGGGACTGGGTTTTGTGTTTTTCGCATTCGACCGCTGACAGGGGGATGGAGGCCCAGGAGACCTGGCTGTCGTCGTCGAACATACCCAGTTCCATGCGGGAGGTGAGCAGCCGCAACACCGCCCTGTCGACCGCCTCCACGCCGATAAGACCCTTGTCGAGGGCCTCTTTCAGCGCCCGGAAGTTGTTGCCGCATTCGATGTCGGTGCCTGCCAGGACCGCGGCTGCCGAAGCTTCAGGCTGGCCTGCATGGGTCTCATGCCTTCCTTTCATCCAGAAATCGGAGATGGCGCCGCAATCGGAGACAACCACCCCGTTGAAGCCCCATTCTTCGCGGAGGATCCTGGTAAGCAAATGCTCACTTCCGCAGCAGGGTTCTCCTTCGAGGCGGTTGTAGGCGCACATCACCTCTTTGACCTCCGCTTCCTGCACCAGTTGACGGAACGCCGGGAGGTAGGTTTCCAGCAGGTCGCGGCGGGAGATATTCCTGGCATCATAGCTGTGGCGGTTCCATTCGGGACCGCTGTGCACGGCGTAATGCTTGGCACAGGCGTGGGTCTTGTCGTACCGGGCTTCCGGGTCGCCCTGCAGCCCTTTCACCACGGCCACGCCCATCCTTCCGGTGAGGTAGGGGTCTTCGCCGTAGGTTTCCATGCCCCGGCCCCAGCGGGGATCGCGGAAAATGTTGATGTTGGGGGTCCAGAAGGTGAGGCCCCTGTACCGGCGGAAATCCCCGTTGCGCTTGGCCTCGTGGTGCTTGGCGCGGGCTTCATCGGAAACCATTCCGAAGCTCTTCCGCACCGCCCGGTCGTCGAAAGTGGCGGCCAGACCGATGGCCTGGGGAAAGACGGTGGCCTGTCCGGCACGGGCCACCCCGTGCAGCGCCTCGTTCCACCATTCGTAACGGGCGATGCCCAGCCGGTCAATGGCCGGTGAGTCGTTCATCATCAGCGATATCTTCTCTTCCGTGGTGAGCCGCCCCAGCAGGTCGGCCGCCCTTTCTCCGGGCGATAAAGCCGCATTTTGGTAGGGAAGCAGCTGCCCGCATACCGGCAGGGCTGCCAGCAGGGCAAGCAGGAGCGTTAATAAAGCCCCGGTTGATAAGGTCGCATATTTTCTCATCCTGTTCCGTTTGTTGTTTCTAATTGGTTCTTAAATATTTGGCCGCTGCGGTGGCAACGGCACCCGCCACAAGCCCGCCGGAGAGGACTGCGAGTGTTCCGGAAGAACCGCGCCTGCCCTTTACCGGTATAAAACCGGGAGTGGTAAAAATATAAAAAATACGGGGAAGGCGGCTCCCTTCCGGCAATGCCGCCGGGTCTTAATAAATGAGCGACCCGGGCAGGAATCCCGGGTTTTTTATTTCCGGACGACGCAAATAACGGTTATTTATGGCTCTTCAGCAAACCTATGAACCTTCCTATACGGCTCTGGAAAACGGCCCGGACCCGGTGTTTGCCTACCAGCAGGTCCGGTTTGTCTTTTCCGCCCAGGCTGCTTCGCGCCTGTATGCCGTCAGACGCATCGCACCTGATTTTGACATGGAAGCGTGGAGCATCGGGGAGTTTGAGGCGAGATAACCCCCGGATTATGCCGTACTGGTGGGTCTGCGGGCTGTCTAACTGCGGGTTGCGGGAAGGGTGCAGGGTCAGCCGAACCGGTAGCCTATGCCCGATTCGGTAATGATGAGGGTGGGTTTTGATGGGTCGTCCTCCAGTTTTTTCCGCAACTGGGCGATAAATACCCGCAGGTACTGGGATTGTTCGGTATAGCTGTATCCCCAGATCTCCTTCAGGATGTACTGATGGGTGAGAACGCGGCCCTGGTTCCGGGCCAGCAGTGCCAGAAGGGAATATTCGGTGGAGGTAAGTTTTATGGTTTCGCCCTTTTTCCGGACAAGGTGGTTGGTGAGGTCGACAGTAAGGCTGCCGAAATCCAGGATTTCCCTGTCGGTGGCGGTATCGGCGGTTCTCAGGGCAGCGCGCACCCTGGCCAGCAATTCCCCGCTCCGGAAGGGTTTCGTGAGGTAATCGTTCGCCCCGTTGTCGAGGGCTTTGATGATGTCCTCTTCGTTATTCCGGACCGACAGAATGATGACGGGCCGTTGATACCATTCGCGCAGTTTGGTGAGGAGCTCCTGGCCATCGGTGTCGGGCAGGGTCAGGTCAAGGATGACCAGAGAGGGATGCCGGGAGGCGGCAGCCAGCAGTCCTTCTTTACCGTTGCCGGCCTGGATGATCTGGTATCCCCGGGCTGTGAGGGTAATTTCAAGGAGCCGTCTGATCTGGCGCTCGTCATCGATCACCAGGATACATTCTTTATCGGTCATGGGAAGGCAGGTTTTGAATGTCGGGAATTTCCGAAGGGATGGAAAGGGTGAAACGGGCCCCTCCCCCGGGGAGGTTTTCAGCGGTGAGGGTGCCCTTGTGGGCGGCAACGAACCCTTTGGCAATCGACAGGCCCAGCCCCAGTCCCCCGCTGTGGCTTCCTTTTACCCGGTAGAACTTGTCAAAGAGCTGCTCCAGCTCCTCTTCCGGAAATCCGGGGCCCTGGTCGGAAACCGAGATGACCAGGTTGCCATTCCGGTAGCCGGTCAGAATCGCAATGGCGGAAGCCGCCGGAGCATACTGGGAGGCATTCAGGAGCAGGTTGTGCAAAACCTGCTCCATCAATCCGAAGTCCATTTTCACGAGAGGCATATCGTCGGGGATGGTCACCTGCAGGGTAAAGGGTTTGAGCTCCTCACGCAGTTCTTCCGCCACCTTGTTGACCAGGTCGTTGATGTCGTGCCAGTCGGGTCGGGGCGAAAAATGGCCGCTTTCGATGCGTGACATGTTCAGCAGGTTCTCTATCAAACGGTTGAGTCGCAGCGAGGCGGTTAATATTTCCTGGCACAGGGCGGTCTGGACGCTTCGGGAGATGGGGGTATTCAGCATAGAATCGGAAGCCCCCATGATGGTGGCGACCGGGATCCTGAATTCGTGCGAAATGGAATTGAACAGGGTTTTATAGAGCCGGTCAGACTCGTCGAGGAAGCGTACTTTCTGCGCTGTTTCATCCAGGAATTCCCTTTCTATGGCGTTGGAGGCCAGGGTGACAAACGTGTCGAAGGTGGTCTTTTGCTCCGGGGTGAAAGGGGAGGCCTGCCTGACCGCCACGACGCCCGGTTTCAGCCGGGTGCCGGGCAAAGGATAGAAGGTGAAATCAGAATGGAACGGATTGGCGGTAAAAGCGCCTGCCTCACGGCTGTTTTCAAAGGACCAGAGGGCGGTGGAGTAATCCCCGGGAGGCAGCAGCCGCTCCTGTCCGGAGCCTTTGTTGCAGAGGGAATGACTGCCTTCCGGAATCAGGAACAGGGGGTCGAGCGTAAAGTGGCTGTTGATCTCCCGGGAGGCTGTACGGATGACTTCGCGGATACCGCTGACCTTCGAAAGCTCACGGGTCAGGCTGAAAAGGGCCTGGGTATGCCGTTCCCTTTCCCGCGCCAGCTTTTCCTGCCGCCGCACCCGGGTGGTCAGCACGCCGTTTACCAGGGCAATGATGAAAAACAGCGCAAAAATCAATAGGTCTTCGGTTTTTTCAATGTGAAAGGTATTGTGGGGAGGAATGAAGAAATAGTTCCACGCCAGGGCACCCAGGGTCGATGCCAGCAAAACCGGGCCGGTACCCAGAAAAGCCGACAACAGGGAAACCACAAACAAGAGAATGAACGAAACCACCGGGTAGTTCTGGGTTTTTGCGAGGGGAATGCAGATCAGTGCGGTACCTCCTATGATGGCTGCCGAAAAAAGATATTGAAGGAACACCGGGGTTTTGTGAATCAGGATCGTTTTTTTCATGGATTGATAGAATAGTGCCGTGGTAGTGCAAAAATAGGCATTTATCAGCATCCGGTTTTCATTCAAGTTTTCCAGTAGTCCCGGGTTAACATCACCAGCAGGGTGTAAATTTCGAGTCGTCCGAGCAGCATTGCCCCGGTAAGGATTATTTTCGCCAGTTCCGGTATATGGGCAAAATTCCCTGCCGGACCCACGCTTCCGAGCCCCGGGCCGATTCCGGCCATACAGGTGGCAACGGAACTTGCCGCAGTCACCATATCCATTCCACTGAATACCACCAGGCAGGTTCCGATGATAAAAATTACCATGTAGGTGTAAATAAAGGAGAGGATGGTTTTATTGGCCTCTTCGCCTATCGCCCGCCGGTTAAGCCGGATTTCAAGGACAGCATCCGGATTCACCATCTGCCTGAACTGCCGCCTGATGGTTTTCAACGCCACCAGATGCCTGGCCATTTTGATGCCCCCGGCCGTTGAACCGGTGCTTCCGCCCAGGAACATCGAAAGGAAAACCACTGCCCAGGCAACCGCGGGCCATTGCATATAGTCTGCAGTGGCAAATCCCGTGCAGGTAATAATCGATACCACCTGGAAAAATCCCTCCCTGATAGAGGCTTCAAACGGTTTGTGCATTTCCAGAAACAGGATGGCGGAAATGAAGATCCCGATGGCCGACACCACCAGGAGATAAAACCGTAATTCCTCATTTTCCCTGACTCTTCTGAAATCCCTTTTCAGCAGGGAATAATGGATCATATAATTGACGCCCGACAGCAACATAAAAAGCAGGATGACATATTGGATGTAGGGCGAATAGCCTGCGATACTGCTGTTCCGGGGCGAGAATCCGCCGGTGGCCACGGTCCCGAACGAATGGCATGCACTTTCGAAAAGGTTCATCCCTCCCGCCCTCAGCAGGACGATTTCAACAAGGGTAAGGGTGAAGTAGATCAGCAGCAGGCGAATGCCGACGGCTCTGATTTTGGGGTGGATTTTTTCCTGAAGCGATGATTCCAGGGTGAAGAGATGATAACCCCCGGTTCGAAGCGATGGCATAATCAGGATCACCAGGACGATAATGCCGATACCACCTATCCAATGGGTGAAGCTTCTCCAGAACAGGATGGACCGGGGTAACACCTCAATGTCGGTAAGGATGGAGGCCCCGGTGGTGGTGAATCCCGAGACCGATTCAAACAGCGCATTGGTAAAGGAGGGGATGGTACCTGAAATCAGATAGGGCAGGCTGCCAGCGAGAACAATCAGGATCCAGGAGAGGCTTACCGTCAAAAAGGCTTCCCTTCGGATGAGCTGAATGCCTCTCACATGTTTCCAGGTGATTAGGTACAGGGCAGTTCCCGGGATGAGGGTTGCAAGCGCTGAAAGCAAAAAGGGTTCCGCCTCTTCACGAAACAAGAGGCTGATTGCCGAACAAAAAAGGAGTGCCCCCGTTATCACGAGCAGGTTGCCTCCGATTACCTTTCCGACAAAACCAAAATCGATCAGTTTTCTCACAAAATTGTGCTTATAATTCCGCAGCCGTCTCTTTGTTACCTGTTTTCCGGCCCAGGCAGGGGCTTGGGAATACCCCTGCAAACTAACATCCGATTTCGTAAACAAAATATCAGGTTCCGGCAGGGAGGCATAAAGATTTTATAAAGGAAAATACTGATTTTCCGGCTTCCGGAGGAGGATTACGGGGGAGGTCCGGCTTCGCAGGCAGGGACTGCCGGGACCGGGCACGGGAGTACCGGATGACCGTGGCCGAGGTGAGATTTTGTTTTTTTTTCCCCGGCATCCGAAGCATGGATGAAAGTCGGTAACTTGCCCGATGGGCGGCGGCCGCGGAAGGCTGTCCGCTTAACCACATGACATGCCATGGGAACATACAGGAAGCTGGCTCCGGAGGAGATAATCCGGCTGGAAAAACAGCAATGCGAGGCTGACAACTGGGAGGATCTTCAGGTTGCCGACCCCTTTTACCCGGAACGGCTTCATCAGGTCCGCTTCTCGGGGGTCAACCACCTGGGAGTGTTGTCAGGCGAGGTCTCCTTTCAGGGGGGGGTGAAAAAAAACGCCGGCATCTGCCGTGCGCACCTGCACAACTGCCGCCTGGGCGATTCGGTATACATCGGCAACATCGGGGGTTATATCGCCAATTATGATATTTCAGATCGGGTGGTCATCGAAAACAGCGGCCTTTTGGTGGTCGACGGGGTATCTGACTTCGGGAACGGGGTGGTGGTGAATGTGCTGGATGAGACGGGCGGGCGGCAGTTGATGATCTACGACCGGCTTTCGGCGCACCTTGCCTACCTGATGGCCTTTTACAGGCACCATGGGCCGATGTGCCAGGCCATTGACAACATGATCAGGGACTATACGGAGCAGGTCCGCTCGGCGCGCGGCACCATCGGAGAAGGGGCCCGGATCAGCCATTGCGGACAGATAGTTAACGTAAGGATTGGCAGCCATGCCGAACTGACGGGTGTGGCGAGGCTTTCGGAGGGAAGCATCAACAGCAACGGATATGATCCGGTCATCATCGGCAGCAATGTGGCGGCCGACCATTTTATCGTGTCGTCGGGTTCCGAAATCAGCGATTCCGCAGTCATCAGCCGTTGTTTTATCGGGCAGGGGTGTATCCTGGGCAGACATTATGCGGCTGTTGATTCCCTGTTTTTCAGTAATTTTCAGGGATTCAACGGAGAGGCCTGCTCGGTGTTTGCAGGCCCCTTCACGGTCTCGCATCATAAATCCACGCTGCTCATCGCAGGACTGTTTTCCTTTTGCAATGCGGGAAGCGGCTCCAACCAAAGCAATCACATGTACAAACTGGGGCCCATCCACCACGGGATCGTGGAGCGGGGTTCCAAAACAACCAGCGACTCTTACCTGCTCTGGCCTGCCAAGATAGGCCCCTTTACCCTGGTCATGGGGCGGCATTACAAAAATACCGACTCTTCGGAAATGCCTTTTTCCTACCTTATTGAAAAGCAGGATGAAAGCTGGCTTGCCCCGGGAGTCAACCTGCGCAGCGTGGGAACCATACGCGACGCCATCAAGTGGCCGCGCCGCGACAAACGCAAAGATCCCGACCGGCTAGACAGCATCAATTTCAACCTCCTGAGCCCTTTCACCATCCAACGGATGATCCGCGGAAGGGAAATCCTGGAAAGGATCAGGGAGATATCGGGAGAGACAACAGATACTTTTACCTGGAAAACCACCTTCATCACCCGGAGTTCCCTGATCCGGGGCCTTCAGCTTTACAACATGGCGATCACCAAATTCCTGGGTAACTCCCTGATTTCACGGTTGGAAAAGAAGAAGCCCGGCAACCTGACGGAACTGCGGGCTTGTCTGAAACCCGACCATGAACGGGGAAAGGGGGATTGGATCGATGCCTGCGGCCTGATCGCCCCCGCGGAGGAGATCGCAAGGCTGACAGAGCTCACGGTATCGGGAAAGATCAGTTGCTTGCCGGAACTGGAACAGTTCTTCAGGGAACTGCACCGCGACTATTACGGACTGGAATGGAACTGGGCTTCGGGATTGCTCGAAAGAGAACTGGGCAAGGCCTGCTCCGCGATGACCGTATCCGACCTCATCTCATTGGTGGAGCGCTGGAAGGAATGCGTGACGGGATTGGACCGGCTGTTGTACGAAGATGCCGGGAAGGAATTCAGGCTGAGCGCCAGGACCGGCTTCGGTATGGACGGTGACAGCCGGATCAGGGAACAGGATTTTGCCGGGGTGAGGGGGACTTTTGAAAACAACCGTTTTGTCACCGAAATACTTGAGCACATCCGCAATAAAAGCGAACTGGGCGACCGGATCCTGGAATTCCTGCGGGAACTTTCAACACATGAATTCCGGGAGGGACCGGGGTAAGCGGACCGCTTCAGGAAGTGAAACCCACTGTGAAGCGTCTTTCACTGCAGGTCCGGAAGTTTCCTTCGCTTTTTAAAGTGACTTATTATAAACAGGATGCCGGCAAGCACAAAGGGAAATGCAACTATGAACACATTTCTCAGACTTGCCGAAGCAGATTGTTGATGTCCCCGGAAATTGAGGTCAAATACCAGTATGCCAAATACCAGTCCGGCAAGGGTCAGTATAATACCGCCTGCTTTTTCCCGTTTCCAGGCAATGATAAGTACAGCAAGCAGAATGTAGGATGGAATGAGGTGCTTTGCAAACGCAGCGGTATTTTGCCAGAAGGTCCGTCCGGAAGAAAAGGAATCCAAAGCAAAAAGACTTACTAAAAGAATGGCGAAGATACAAAGTATCCTCGCTGTCCAGGTGATCGCCTTCGCAGATGATTTCATTATGAAGCGGATTATTTTACACCAAGTTACGGAAAAAACGTCGTGAATCTTTACCACCTTCTGAAACCTGATGCTGTCATTTTGACTCAGGGATTCGGAAGTTCCAATTCCATTTCTTAAAACGCTGATTTTCAAGAAAGAACTCTCATGGGGCAACAACCCAATCAAATATATAACAAATTAATATTTAAATATATAAGAGATTTTTCATATAGAAGTCAGGCATTGTCAATGTGAAGAGTAAATCTGGTATCTGTTCATTTTCCCTACCTTGTATTATAAACCGAGCTTTATGAAAACGATCGTTCAGCTTTTGGAAAACAGTGCTCAGAAGTATGCTGACAATCCCTATCTCCTGGAAAAAAAGGCCGACGCGTATGAAGCCACTACTTACAGGGAAACAATAGAGCAGGTGTACCAGGTTGCTGCCGGCTTGATGGCCCTGGGGGTAAGGAAGGGTGACCGTCTTGCGCTGATTTCAGAATCGCGCACCGATTGGGTGATCAGCGAGTTGGGGGTGTTGCATGCCGGGGCTGTCAATGTTCCCCTTTCCATATTGCTTAAGGAGGGCGCTGACCTCAAATTCAGGCTGGAGCATTCCGGGGCTATGATGGCCATCGTAAGCCGGAACCAGCTGAGTAAAATCAATGCCATTAAGCGGGAAATAAGCGGTCTGAAAAAGATCATTCTCCTTGATCCGAAAGAAAGTTATGAAAAGGATGAGATTTTCATGGGGGATGTCAGGAAGTCGGGAAAGGAATACCTCCTGGACCATTATGATGCATTCATGGAGGTGATCCGGCAAGTAGGTCCGGACGATGATGCAAACATCTGCTATACCTCGGGAACCACAGCCGATCCGAAGGGGATTATCCTCACGCACAGGAACTACACCGCCAACATAGAGCAGACGCTGACGTTGATGGATGTGCCGGAGTGGTGGAGTACCCTGTTGATTCTGCCGTGGGATCATTCTTTTGCCCACACGGTAGGTTTGTTCATACTTATGTCTACGGGCTCAAGCCTGGCGGCGGTCCAATCGGGGAAATCGTACCTCGACAGCCTGAAGAACATCCCGGGTAATATCCGGGAGATCCGGCCGGTTTTCCTGCTCAGTGCGCCTGCCCTGGTAAAAAATTTCCGCAAAGGAATCGAAAAAGGGATCAGGGATAAGGGAAGAGTCATCGAGGGTCTCTTTAAACAGGCCCTCCGGATTGCTTATATCTACAATGGCATCGGTTGGGACCGCGGAAAGGGGTGGAGAATGGTACTCAAGCCGCTATACCGGTTGTTCGATCTGATCCTGTTCAAAAAGATCAGAGCCAATTTCGGTGGGCGGCTGAAATTTTTCTTTGGAGGGGCGGCATTGCTCGACCTTGAGCTTCAGCGGTTTTTTTATGCCATCGGGATTCCCGTTTACCAGGGATACGGATTGACGGAAGCTTCCCCTGTCATTTCAGGCAATACCGAAGCAAAGCACAAACTGGGTTCATCCGGAATCCTTGTAAAGCCGCTAGATTTGAAGATTTGTGATGACAACGGCCTTGAGCTTCCCACCGGTGAAAAGGGAGAAATCGTCATCCGCGGGGAGAATGTGATGAAAGGGTACTGGAAGAATGAAAAGGCCACCCGGGAGGCAATACGCGACGGATGGCTGTATACCGGTGATATGGGTTGCCTGGACAGAGACGGTTTTCTGTATGTGCTGGGAAGATTCAAGAGCCTGCTTATTTCAGACGACGGCGAAAAATACAGCCCGGAAGGGATCGAAGAGACCATCACCGACCGTTCTCCTTATGTGGATCAGCTGATGCTTTACAACAACCAGAACAAGTATACCACGGCCCTTCTGGTCCCCAACAAGGAAGCGCTGGAAAGATGGGCCCAAAGCCATGGCCTTCAGGCTGCTGATCCGCAGTTTGTCAAAGCGTTGCTGGGAAAAATTGAATCAGTCATCAACGAGTACAAGCCGGGGGGGAAACACGATGATCTGTTTCCCTCCAGGTGGCTTCCGGCCGCGGTGGTTCTGATCGGCGATCCCTTCAATATTGATAACGGAATGCTCAACAGCACCGGGAAGATGGTCAGGTCAAAAGTGGTTGCCTGCTACCAGGAAAAGATCGACTTTGCCTATTCTCCCGAAGCCAAAAGCTTTGTCAACCCGGTCAATGAGGCGGTAATAAAATACCTTTTCAAGCTGCCTTGATTTATGAATCCTGAAGCATTCAGTATAAGAATTAGAATTCTGGATTGACTCTTAAGAAGATAAGCCCGATTTACGTACATAAAGGATGGCTTTACCGGATTATCCGTTTCGGTCTAACTTCCTGGAAATTAAAGGGACGCGGATTCACTACATTGACGAAGGCAGATCCTTTTCGCCTACCCTCATTTTTTTGCACGGGGTTCCCACCTGGTCGTTCACCTTCCGGAAGATTTTTCCCCTGTGCCTTGATCACGGATTCAGGGTAATGGCTCCCGATCTTCCGGGTTTCGGAATGTCAGAAAAACTTCAAAATAAGGAGCTATACAGCCTGACTAACTATCTTAACTGGATGGAGGAGTTTATCCGGAGGTTAGTGCCTCTCCACTCCTTTTTGTTTGGTCATGACTGGGGAGCCCTCATGGGTATGATCCTGGCGGCCCGGAATCCCGGCTTTTTTTCAGGAATGATCCTCTGCAACGGTTATTTGCCGGTTTCCGGACAGCGTATGTCATGTCAAATGTTTCTTTGGAAGCAATTTACGCGGTTTTCGCCTATCCTTCCGGTGGGTAGTATTGTCAGTGCCGCCTGTTTTAGAAGGTTAACCCGGGAGGAAAGGGCAGGGTACGACTATCCCTTTCAGGGGGAACGGGATAAAACAGCCATCCGGGTACTTCCACAGCTGATCTCCTCACAGCGGGCGGGAAAGGAAAATCCTTTGTTCTCATGGAGCTGGGACCAGCTTAGACATTACGAAAAACCTGTGGTGACCGTGTTCGGCCGCCGGGATCCCATCACCCGCGGAGGCGAACGCCTCATTCAGTCCCGGATCCCCGGCGCAAAGAATCAGCCGCACGGTATCCTGGAAGGCGGCCATTTTCTGCAGGAGGATGAACCCGATGAACTTGCCTCCATTATTTGTGACTTTTTAAAAACCAATGTATGACAGCCGGATGTAATATTGAAAGCATAGGGGTGAAACTTCCGTCCCGGAGTGTGAGCACAGCTGATATTATCAGCCGCCTGGGACTTACTTCGCCCATTCGGTTGGAACTGATTACGGGGATTGCCAGGCGAAGGGTTTGCGGCGACAATGAGGATTCCCTGACCCTGGCACGGGATGCTGCCAGGGATTGTTTTCTCCACTCCCGGTTCAAACCAGAGGAGATCGAAATGATGATAAGCTGCTCCATATCGAAATATGTCAACGGATTGAACCACTTCTATGAACCCCCCCTCTCTGCTTTGTTGAAAAAAGAGATCGGTTGTCTGAGGGCATTCGGTTTTGACATTTCCAACGCCTGTGCCGGGATGATAACCGGCATTCACATCGCCAACACTTTTATTTCCGGCGGGATTGTTTCAAATTGCCTGGTCGTCAGCGGTGAATACATCACAAGCATCAGCAACAATGCTGAAAGAACTGTCGACGCACCGGGTCATCCGGAGATAGCCTCCCTGACGGTAGGGGATGCAGGGGCGGCGGTAATACTTACCCGGACCGGGAAGGAACAGGAACGCATTCATTATTCGGAACTCATCACCCTGAGCAGATACAGCGATTTGTGCACGGGGAAGCAGGATCCTGTATTTGCCGGGGCCACCATGAGAACCCAAATGCAGAAAATCCATGAGGTATCGATCCTTCATGCCCCCCTGCTGGTTGAGGAAGCTTTGAAGAAAACCGGATGGACATTGAAGGGGATCGATTATCTGATCCCCCATCAAACGGCGAAGCTTTCCATAGAAGCGGGTGCGCAATCTTTTACCCGCTATTTTGGCGCGCTTCCAGGGGAAATCCTGGTAAATCTGAAAGAGAACGGAAATACCGCTTCTACAACCCATTTTGTCACCCTCTACAAAAAACTTCAGGAAAGTAGGTTTAAAGTGGGAGACAGGATCATGTTGCTAAGTTTTGCTTCAGGATTGGTCATAGGCATTCTTCTGTTTACGATAAACGGATTGATACAAAATTATGGGGACGGTCATTAAATCAGTTGGATTTCATGTGCCTTCCACCCCGGTCGGAATCGTTGACATGGTGGCGGGCGTCTCTGAGCAATGTCTGAAAACTTGCCAGATACCGGTCGAGGAGGTGGAAATGCTGATCAATACGGCTGTTTACAACGAACAATACCTCTCTGAACCTGCACTGGCCGCCCTGATCCAGAATGCCCTGGAAAAGGGAAACGGGGATGGTCGGGCCACGCCTCATGACGCGCGGAAGTTGTGCTCGTTTGACCTGCACAACGGGGGCGGCGGACTGTTGACAGCCATACAGGTCATGGATGGTTTTATCCGGTCAGGGAAGATCAAAACCGGACTGGTTACCGCCGGCGATGTCAGGCCGGTAACCGGGGAGACCCTCTTTTATCCCTATGCCGATTCGGCAGGGGCGATCCTTCTGTCAGATGGTCATTCCGGTGAGGGCTTTACCAGTTTCCGGACAGAGGTCTGGCCTGAATATGACAGGGATTTGGTAAGCAGGGTCTCCTGGGATTCCGGCCACCTGCAACTGGACATCAGGCAGCATAGGGAGTATGCCCGCCATTGCGTTGCCTGCGCCGGGAAATCGGTCCTGAGGTTCCTGAACGATGAAAACCTGGTTCCGGAAGAGATCGGCCTGGTGTTTCCTTCCACCTCGCCTGTGCCCTTTGCTTCCGGATTGCGGCGCTCCCTGAAATGGAAGGGGGAAATCCCCGGGTCTATTCCGTCTCCGGAATATTACTCCGCGGGGATTTGCCTGTCGTTGTCGGAAACATTCTTCAACGGGACCTTCAGGAATGCGAAGCGTATACTGTTCGTCACCGCAGGGCCGGGGATTACCATCTCCATGGCCCTCTACCGGAATTACTGAGAATTAACTGTATGGAAAATATCACCGGATATCTCTACGATTTTGCTGCGCTCCACCCGGAGAAGCCGGCTCTGCTCCATCCGGTAAGGATGACCTTTGAGGAACTGTGCCGGCTGACGGATGCCTATGCAGCGGGATTTATCCGGTCAGGGATTTCGAAAGGGTGCCGGACTGTTGTCCTCATAAAACCGGGCGCTGATCTCTTTGCCGTCGTTTTTGCCCTTCTCCGCATCGGCGCCATTCCGGTTTTGATAGATCCCGGCATGGGCATCAGAGCCATGACCAGGGCTTTGTCAACCGTTAAAGCCGGTGCATTTGCCGGAATGGCCAAGGCTCACCTGCTCCGGCTGCTTTTCCCGCGGGCATTCCAAACCATCCGCGTGGCCGTCTCAACCGGCATGCCCTTGTTCCGGGGGGATTATTCCCTGAAAAAATTCAGGAAGTCAGGAAGTTATTCTTATACGGTGTCTCATTCCGCCCCGGATGATGAGGCGGCTGTTTTTTTTACCAGCGGCAGTACCGGACCGGCAAAGGCGGTGGTGTACCGAAAGGCAATGGTGGAAGCACAGATTCAATACCTTCGGGACCACTTCCGGTATTCTCCCGGTGATATAGACCTTTGCACATTTCCGCTGATCGGTTTGCTCGTGATCAACCTGGGTCTTTCCATAGTCCTGGCCGATATGGATATGACCCGTCCGGCAACGCTGAAACCAGGGAAGCTCATGGCGAATATCAGGCAATATGGATGTACCACGATGTTCTGCTCACCCATGGTGCTGAAAAAGCTTGCCGGTTTTGCCGTGGCTCATAACCTGAAAACCGATTCGCTGCAAAAGGTATTCACCGCCGGGGCTCCGGTGCCACCCGGATTATTGCGTGATTTTAGAAAATTGATTCCATCCGAAGCTGTGGTCCATACCCCTTTCGGCTCCACGGAAGCACTTTCCGTCACGGATACCACTGATTTTGAATTGCTGCAGCTATACAGCAATCCGGACAGTTTCCTGCAGGGAACATGTATTGGTAGTCCGCTGGAAGGGATCCGCCTGCGGCTGATCCCGATCAGCGATGAAGCTGTTGAAAACATAGAGGATGTGAAGGAGGTGAAAATCGGTGAAACGGGTGAAATCACCGTCTATGGTCCCAATGTCACCCAGAATTATCTCAACAACGATGCTGCCAACCGCCTGTCGAAAATCAGGGACGGAGATCTTCCCCTTCTGTGGCACCGGACCGGCGACCTGGGGAGGATGGATACGGAAGGGAGGCTCTGGTACTGCGGAAGAAAATCACAACGGGTGATAGCTTCCGACCGCGTATATTTCACGATTCCCTGTGAAGCTGTCTTTAACCGGCATCCCGGTGTGGCCCGATCCGCCCTGGTGAGGGTCAGGAGGCTATCCGGTTTGGAGCCAGCGATATGCATAGAACTGGATAAGGGGATTAAGAAATCGGAAATCCTGCGGAATGAACTTCGGGCACTGGCTGGGGAATACAACACGACTGCCGGGATAACCCAATTTTTGTTCCATAAGAATTTTCCTGTCGATCCCCGGCACAATGCCAAAATCTACCGCGAAAAACTGGCTGAATGGGCCCAGAAACAACACCTGCAATGAAGGTACTGGTGACGGGTGGCGGTGGATTCGTCGGAGGAGCACTGGTCAGACGGCTGCTGAAGGAGGGTTTTGAGGTTTCCGTATTTTCAAGGAAACTCTATCCTGAACATCAGCAAATGGGGATACAAGTCTTCCGGGGTAATGTCACCCATGAGGATGAGGTCGAAAAAGCCTGCCGGGGAATGGAGGCCGTTTTTCATGTGGCGGCCAAAGTGGGCCTATGGGGATTGTATGCCGATTTTTTTGCGGTCAATGTGAAGGGGACCCAAAATGTCATCCGCGCATGCCTGGCCAACCGGGTTGGCAAGCTGATCTTTACCAGTTCTGCCAGTGTGGTTTTTGATGGCCGGGATTTGGAAGGGGTGGATGAATCGATGCCATACCCCGAGAAACCGCTTTCTCCGTATACGGCCACCAAGGCGGAGGCAGAATGGCTTGTTTTGCGCGCCAACTCGGAAACATTGAAGACCATCGTCTTACGGCCCCACCTGATCGTGGGACCGGGCGATACCCAGCTGATCCCCCGGATCATCGAAAGGGCCCGGAAGGGCAGGTTGTTTTTACCTGGAAAAAGGAACTGCACCATGGATTACGTTTCCATCGATAATCTGATCAAGGCCCAGCTGCTGGCATTGAAGAAAATGGACGATAATCCGGCTGTCTGCGGCAGACCGTTCTTTATTACCAACGGCAAACCGGTTCCCATATGGGATTTCCTGAACGGCGTCATCCAATCAGCAGGGCTTGAACCTGTTGAGAAAAGTGTACCAGAAACGGTAGCCTTTGCCGCTGCCTGGTGGCTGGAGAAAACGCATCTGCTCCTCAGGTTGAAAGGGGAACCTTACTTCACCCGCTTCCTGGTCAGGGAACTCTGTACCCACCATTGGTTCGATATTTCTGCTGCCCGTACGATGCTTGAGTATGACCCTGAAGGTGGATAATATGTTGTATCTCTGACTAAACAGT